>SAMEA104315436__coassemble_1221_pt1 | contig 18064 bp, 18 predicted proteins | sample SAMEA104315436__metabat2_low_PE_011 | metagenome-assembled genome bin SAMEA104315436 (sample SAMEA104315436) | gut metagenome | biome: Monkey gut; feature: monkey-associated habitat; material: faeces | place: China | collected 2013 | reverse complement strand
GGAATCGTCAGATTGGCGTAATCACTCTTGATAAAGACTTGAATATCGACGAGGTGACAGAGATATTTATCCGCATCAACAGCCAAGGAGCAAAATTGAATCAAGCCGACTTCGCCATGTCGAAAATCGCAGCAAACACAGAGTATGGTGGCAACGCTCTGCGCAAGGCCATCGACTACTTCTCTCATTTGGCTGTGGAGCCTGATTGGTATGCCGACATGGCAAAGGATGATGGGTTTATGGGCACACGGTACGCCGAAAAATTAAAGTGGCTGAAAGATGACAGAGAGTCGATTTTCGACCCCGACTACAACGACATCTTGCGCATTGCCTTTATGTATAAATTCGGGCGTGCGAAGCTGAAAGACCTCGTTAGTTTGCTTGGTGGGCGTGATTTTGAAACGCGCGATTACCGTGAGGCGATAGCCGAGGAATCGTTCGCAAAGTTGAGCGAAGGAGTGATTGACTTCATGAGCCAATACACGTTTTCTAACTTTGTGCTTGGCATGAAGGCAGCAGGCTTCATTTCCAACAAATTAATCAACTCCCAAATGACGCTGGATTTCGCATACACACTTTATCTATTGCTGAACAACGACCCTGACATAGAAAAGAGTCAAATTAAACATTATGTGGCAAAGTGGTTTGTGATGTCAACTCTGACAAGCCGTTACATCGGATCACCAGAATCGCAAATGGACTTTGACATCAGGCGTATTCGTGAAAAAGGGTTCTTGACGTTCTTCAAAGAAGTGGAAGAGGCAGAGCTCTCCGACACATTCTGGAATGTGCGTCTTGTGCAAAATCTTGAGACACAGGTTGTCAACAGCCCATTCTTCAATGTCTTTCTCGCCGCACAAATCTATGAGGGCAACAATGCACTATTCAGCAATGGCACAAAAGTAGGCTATCTAATCACGTTGATGGGCGATGTGCACCACATCTTCCCCAAGCAGTATTTGCGCAAAAATGGCTATGACGAGAAAAGGCTATATAATCAGATTGCCAACTTCACCTATCTCGACACACAAGTGAACAAGGGCATATCCGACGATGCGCCAAACGTGTATTTCAAAAACGCCATCGAGGCTTGTGAAAATGGCAAAACGCTATATGGCAACATTGCCGACACAGCCACGCTACGCCAAAATTTGCAAGAAAACTGCATACCCGAATCAATCGTGGATATGGATTACTCCAACTACCCCGACTTCCTCGCCTCCCGCCGAAAGCTAATGGCAAAGAAAATCCAAAACTACTACAAAAACCTATAGCCCCAACCCACAAAACGTCCCATACTATCTTAGGTATTGCATTAGTTTGTATTTGTAATGAATGATGATGAAATGTTATTTGGAAATAGAGGTGCCTGTGCGTTATGATGCTCTGTGGTTTAAGGAACTGCGAGATGCGTGCAAGGGCGTTGATGTCAGGTGGCAACGTGCCTGGCACCATATCACTATGGCGTTTCTCGACGAGATGCCAGCAGGTGTTAATTTCCGTGGAATTTTAGACAGGCATCTGAAGCATTATCAGGCGCCCAAATTGACGTTCGACAAAGTGGACTCTTTCCGTACCAAGTCCGGTATGCCCATCATCTATCTTTCTGCCACACATGTACCTAAGGATTTCGAAGCGATTGTTCAAGCCATTCGCAATGATTTTGAGACCGTGGGGTGCAAAATGCAATCAGCCTTCAAATTACATGTCACCCTCGGCAGAGTGACCGACGCGGCAATCAATGTCCGCGCCTTACAACGAATCACCGCCTCAATCCAGCCCCCACCATTCACCCTCAAACTCCAAAAAATCAATTTCAGAATATACCGAGGCAAAACACTCCACACCACCACCCTCCCATAGTTTCAGGGGGATGGAGGATTATTTGCCGTCATGACTATCTTCACATCCTTGATAATCAAGTGCATTGCACTTTAATCGGTACGAGCAATGCTTTGACCTTTAGTCGAATATCCTCGGGAAGTTCAATTTCTTGATAATCAGCTGTTGCGCATATTCCCTCGTACCACGCTTATTCTTTGTGCCATTTCGCGGTAGCACTGATGGGACAAAGGTAGGTATAATCAATGAGAAACGAGTAGAAAATGGCAGAAAAATAATTCATCCATTAAATTCAATATTATTTTCTTCTAACCATTCCTTAAATTCATTTTCTTGTTTAATATATTCTTCATTAAAAGTTTTTTCAATACATTTTAATGCTTTTATTTCCGTATTATTCAAAGGTTCGTTAGATTCAATATAGGAATGGTTTTCTTTTATCTTGATTCTTGAAATAAACGAACCATGTTTGAATGGGATGTTATAATTAGTGCTTTCGCTGTTGCAAAAGAAATCATTATAGTATGACTCGCCAATAACTATATCCGAATGTTTGGCTTTTACATCTGAAGTATAATTAAAGCAACCTTCTATATAGACCTGTGGAATTTTTGTAGAGACCATTATGATAACGACAGCTAGTCTATCCGTGTATGAGAGCAAATGTATTTGCTGTGTTATATCCTTGAATTTATTTCTATCAATGATTTGATAATGAATGATATCATAAACTGACTCATTTTGTTTTTCATGAGCCAAAATACTCTCTTTGTAGTCTTGATATAAATTTGTTTGTTTGTATAATTCAATATTATTATAGCCGATGTATTCAGCAACAAACTCTTCAGAATATGGTTGTGTTATAAAGTCAGCAGAACGCATCATCAACTCTTCATCCATTAATATAATGGGTAATGAATCGATAGCCAAACGATACATAGCAACAGCACCTATTGCAGCTTTAACAGTTTCTTCGAAGTCTGAAATTATTTTAGAATATATTTTATTTTCACGATGATCTGACCAAGAATAACTTTGTGTAGTGTAAAATGAAGAAAATCCTTGTTTATGTACATACTTATTTGTCTTCTTTTGGATTGTGCGTAAGTTTTTAAAGAATGTTGGTAATTTAGTTCTTATATCTTTAAATACCGGCTCATTGTTTTTTAGGAAACAGACCATCTTACCAGATTCAAAACCTGGTTCTAAAGCCTTCCACTTTTCTAACTTCTCCGGATTGGCTGTTAAATACAGTGTTCCTATTGAAATTTCGATTGATTGGCGCAATGAGTAAAATGCGGCATCAAAAAAACCTTCTTGAAAAAGGTATATAGAATTGGCTATCATTTGAGACGCTTCATCAAAGAACCTATTAGCTCCAAAGGCATCGATTAATCCTGTCTCAGCCCATGTAATATTGTCTATGTCCCAAATGTATTTTGTTGCATTGGACAATGCAAATTTCCGAACTTTCCAACGTCCTGTTTCAAAGGATTCTTGTAATTCATCGGATATATTCTGTTCCATACTATACAAAATTTATATTGTGACATTCAGTGACAACTACTTTTTTACAAAGATAATTATAATCATTTAGAAACGAATAGATTTAAATAAAAATGTATATTGTATGGCACGGCTCTTTTATTTGAGATTTCGTTACTCACTTAAATAATTTTGTTATTTTATAGCGAGTGTTTCCTTGGAGGGTAAAGGCATTTTTTTGCCTGCACGGTTCATAATTCATAGGGCGACTCGATGAGTGGTAGGTAAGCGTAATATATTGGACGCTGAAGTTGACATAGTTATCACCTATTTCCATTTCAATTCTGACCGGGACTTCAAAACTTTCTGATTTTTAGCTGGGGTTAGTAGCCTATTAGTAAGATGCCTTTTAGGGGTAAGCGGAGGCGATTGCTTACGTAGAGTGTTTCCAAAAATGTTTTTACTTTTTGAAAATCGGGAGAGTCGATGGTCTTTCCTCCACACTTGTGGGAATATTTATTTAAAACAGCGATAACTAAATACTCAACCTCTAACATCATGCAGGCTTGAAAGATGTCTTTTAGGAATTGATTATTCATCACGGCTCTACCTGCTTCGACTTCTATCACAATTTTGCCATCAGCACTTAAAGCGTCAGCCGCAAAATATTTATCTACGGAATCATTCTCTCCGAATAGTACGGGCACAAATATTTGATCAGCTTTTCCTGACTCTACTTTGTAATCCAACTCTTCAAGATAAGGTTGAACTAAAGCAAGCATTTCGTTTGACTTCGGCTGACAATCTTCATTCCTTTTATCGTCTACTCGTTTGAAACATTCGATGACGGAACGGAGTTATGGAGTGATGTTCTGTGAACGAGGGAAAAATTGATAATTTATCATAATAGCAGTCGCGTTTAGTTATTAATTAGGTGATTTAGAGGAATTTATTCTTCTCTGTCCTCCTATGGCAGGGGGGGATTATTTGCCGATGCAGAAGTGGGAGAAGATTTCGCCGAGGATGTCGTCGGTGGTGATTTCGCCTGTGATTTCGCCGAGGTAGTGCATACATTCGCGGATGTCTTGGCTTACGAAGTCGCCGCTGAGGCCGCTGTAGAGGCCGTCGATGCTGCGTGTAATGGCTTCGCCTGCGCGCACGAGGGCTTCGTAATGGCGTGCGTTGGTCACGATTACGGCTTCGTCGTCGGCTACCGATGGCAGTGCCGCCATCTTGATGATGGCTTGGTTGAGGGCGTCCATATTTTGGCCGTCGCGTGCCGAAACGTAGATGGTTTGGGCTTCCACGTTGCCGCTGATTTGCTGCTCTATCACGCGTGCCACTTCGGTTTGTGTGGCTTGGTCGGTGGCGTCGATTTTGTTGACCACCACGAGCAGTTTTTTGCCTTCGCAGCGTGGCAATATCTGCTGGCTGAAGGTAGCTATCTCGTCGGCTCCCTCGCTTGGGTCAACCACCCACAGCACGAGTTGCGCCTCGTCGAGTTTTTTGAACGAGCGCTCGATACCCATGTTCTCAATCACGTCGCCCGATTCACGAATGCCAGCGGTGTCGATAAAACGGAAGAGCGTGCCACCGAGGGTGATGGTGTCTTCTATCACATCGCGTGTGGTGCCTTTGATGTCGCTCACTAAAGCACGGTCGTCGCCGAGCAGAGCGTTGAGCAAGGTGGATTTGCCAGCGTTGGTCTGTCCCACGATAGTCACAGGCAAGCCGTTTTTGATGGCGTTGCCAGCACTGTAGGAATCGGCGAGGCTGTAGATTACGGTTTTGATGCCAGTGGCGAGGTCGATGAGTTTGCCACGGTCGGCAAAGTTCACCTCCTCCTCGCTGAAATCGAGTTCGAGTTCAATCAGTGACACGAATTGGAGCAACTGGGCGCGCAAACTGCTGAGGCGGCGGCTGAAAGCGCCACGCATCTGATTCATTGCCACACGGTGCGATGCGCGCGACGACGATGCAATCACATCGGCAATGGCTTCGGCTTGCGAAAGGTCGAGTTTGCCGTTTCCGAAGGCGCGTTGCGTAAATTCGCCGCCAGTGGCCGAGCGGCAGCCAGCGTCAATCAGCGTGTTCACCACTTGCTGTTGAATCCACATCGAGCCGTGGCAAGCGATTTCAATCACATCTTCGCCCGTGAAAGAGTGCGGCCCGCGAAACAGGGTGAGCACCACCTCGTCGAGCAGTTCGCCACAGGTGTCGAGCAGGCGGCCAAAGTGCGCCGTGTGGCTTTTCATTTCGCTGATTGGCGCGCCCTTCCATCGCTTCGCCACAATAGATATGGCATCGTCGCCGCTCACTCTCACCACTGCTATGCCACCCATTCCGTGGGGTGTGCTGATAGCCACAATTGTATCGTTGTTGATTGTCGTCATTCGTTTATTTTTTGTTAGTGCTGGTCCACATTTCAATGTCGGCATTCGCCTCCATCTGTCGTTCTAATTTATCGTCAACTGCCGAGAAAAAGTCGAGCCCTGTCATTCGTTCGATATAGTCAACGCTCACCACATGCTTAGTGTAGGAACCACGGATTTTCTCATTATTGAAAATGAAGCCGATGGCGCGGCCCTGGTTGGGCGCATAAATCACCTTGAAGAACGCTCCCGGCACCGATATATTTTTGTCAGTGCCAATGCGCTTCATCTTATTTTTCAACACCGGTCCTGCCGCCACAATCAACCGCTTGTCGCGCTTCGCCCAACGGTGAACAGCCATTTCGAGTTGTCGCCAGCAGCCATCGTTCAGCGCATGGAGTTGCGGACACATATTCGTCATGTAGAAACATTCCTTCATGGCGGTTTTGTCCCACTTCATATCGTTGGCTGGCACCATGTGTCCACGGTCGTAGCCAGAGCCTTTGTATTCATACCAATCGGGGCTGTCGGGGCATTTCGGGTCGGCAAGAAACTTATAGTTCTTGCGTCGCTCTGCGCCAGGGGCATCGCATTGAGCCACTTCGGTGGCCGACAGTTCGTAGATTACGCAGTTGGGGATGCGGTGCTCCTTGTTGAAATAGCACACATACGCCATGTGGTTGATGCGTTGGTTTGCCACATCCTGCGGCACCTTCACCAGCAGGAGCGGATTCTTGTCGGTGCTGACAAGTTTGCCAACGGGGCTTTTCTTCTCCACATTCTCCACATTCTCCACCTTCGGCACTTCGGCATCGGCAGTTTGCCCTGCGGTGAACTTAACAGCAAAGCACACAATCCCTGCGCTCAGCAGCAGGGCGATAATGGAGTATGATAATTTCTTCATATTGCGTTGAAAATTACATTTTTAAAACTGAAACCAACTGTCGGCATCAACTCCCGATTCAAGTCGGCACTGCTCGGCATCGGGGAGTGTGCTGAAAAAGTCGAAGCCGGTGAGGCGTTCCACCTCGTCCACGCTCACGGCATATTCCGAGCAGAGTTTGTCGGCATCGGCGTTGGGCATCACAAATGCGATGGCGCGCGACGGACGGGCATAAGGGGCAAACACCACCTTGAAAAACTGCCCAGGCACGGCAATTTTGCTCGTTTTGCCAATGGTAGGCATCTGCTTGGAGAGAATCGGGCCGGTGAAAACCACAAGCACACTGTCGCGCATTGCCCATTCCCTCACCTTTTCCTCCAGCATCTGCCATGCGCCGGTGTTCAGACTCTTGCGCTGTGGGCAAATGTTGAGCATCGTGTAGGATTGCTCCAATGCTTGCTCGTTCCACTTCATGTCGGCAGCCGGAGCCATGTGACCACGCTGGTAGCCACTTTTTGCATACTCCGACGGCTTGGCGCACCCATTCACCGAATCGGCACAGGTGAAAGTACCGCTATACGATGCCTTGCCTCCGATGTGGCTTCGCAACAGGCTGTAAACCACATAGTTTGGAATGTGGTGGGCGGCATTGAAGTGCACCGTGAAACTGTCAAGCGTTACCACCTCGTCGGGCGTGGCGTCGGGCAACTGCACCTCGCAGATTTGCGCCAGCAGCGGCTCATCAATGGTGATGCCCACCGATGCCGAACGCTGGCACCTGACCACCAGCACAACCACCGCCGCCGTCACCGCCACACCCCAAATGCCCGTGAGCAGATGAAGCCGCCAGCGGTGCGAAGCATAGGTTTTGCGCTTTTTACGAATTGCCATCATGCAAATGCCATGTTTAACATTACAAAATTACAAAAATTATTATTACCTTTGCTCACATAATACGCAAATAAACTGCCCACGCCTATTTAGGTGTGGCTTAAACATATAACCACAACATGAAATTAGTAGATAGATTTCTCCAGTATGTGAAGTTCGATACTCAAAGTGACGAACTTACCAACCTCACTCCCTCCACACCAGGCCAAATGGTGTTTGCACAAGAACTCAAGAAAGAACTTGAAGGCATGGGCCTCAGCGACATCTCGCTCGACGAAAACGGCTACTTGATGGCAACTCTCCCTTCAAACACCGACAAGAAGGTGCCAACCATCGGCTTTATCGCACACCTCGACACCGCCACCGACATGAGCGGCCACGGTGTGAATCCCCGTGTGGTGAAATATGAAGGCGGCAAGGTGGTGCTTAACGAGGAAAAAGGCATCGTGCTCGACCCTGAGCAATTCCCCGAAATGGCCGACTTCGTGGGTCAAGACCTCGTGGTGACCGACGGCAACACGCTGCTCGGTGCCGACGATAAGGCTGGCATCGCTGAAATTATCAGCGCCATTGAATACTTCCAGGCACACCCCGAAATCAAGCACGGCGACATTCGCATCGCGTTCAACCCCGACGAGGAAATCGGTATGGGCGCACACCACTTCGATGTGGAAAAATTCGGTGCCGAATGGGCTTACACCATGGACGGTGGCTATCCTGGCGAACTTGAATACGAAAACTTCAACGCCGCATCGGCAAAAATCACTTTCACCGGCTTGAACGTGCACCCTGGCATGGCGAAGCACAAGATGCTCAACTCTATCCGAGTGGCTAACCAGTTTGCGGTGATGATTCCACGTTGGGAAACTCCAGAACATACCGAAGGCTACGAAGGCTTCTATCACCTTATTGGCTTTGAGGGCACAGTGGAAAAAACCGTGCTCACCTACATCGTTCGCGACCACGACCGCGCACGCTTCGAAAGCCGCAAGCGCGAACTCGAACACCTTTGCCACAAAGTGAACACCGAGTTCCCCAACTGCGCGTCAATCGAAATCAAAGACCAATACTACAACATGCGCGAAAAGATTGAACCAGTGATGCACATCATCGAGGTGGCAGAAAAGGCAATGAAAAACGCCGATGTCACCCCAATCGTTCAACCTATCCGCGGCGGCACCGACGGCGCACAACTCTCATTCAAAGGTCTGCCATGCCCCAACATCTTCGCAGGCGGCATGAACATGCACGGCCGCTACGAATACGTATCCGTTCAAGCAATGGAAAAGGCAATGCACACCATCGTAGAAATCTGCAAAATCGTAGAAGCCGAAGCCTAACCCCCCACCGCTTCGACCAAAACAATACCCCAGAGGCTGAGCCGCACCCACCCTACGCGGCCCAGCCCCTGCTTTTTCATAAATTCTTAGAATCCTAATACAATCAACCAGATAAATGAAAAATGAAATTATTAAACGCAATATAACTCAAGATAAAGAGTTTTATTGGACTGAATGCAGCGGAAGTATTGAACGATTATACGAAAAACACAACGGAATAAAAATCCCAAATGAATATGCTTTCGACATTCTTCAAACCCCTGTGACATTGTTAGATGATGGTTATCACTACGAACGAGTGATTAAGGGCGAAACACAAAAGAAGGTGATTTATGGTTTTAATAATGAAGAAACATTCAATATTGTAAAAAAGGAATTTACAGAACACATCAACGACTGTATTCAGCATATACTTAATTGTCAGATAAATGAGGATATTGAAACGCCGTCTTTTGGGCGTTGGAGTAAGGTGCAATGCTCTGTTGCCGTTGTCAACTTTTTCGTTGATTTGAGATGGGAGGATGAATGCTACGAACTGGCATCAGAGAGTATGAAACTGCTTTCTGACCATGTTGATTATTTGAAAAGCGTGGTTGATGATGGGCAGCAAGACGAAATAACAGCACTGGCGATTGATAATGGGGAGGATCTATTAAACACAATGTCAGTTATGACGTTTAAGAAACTATAAACATGGCATCGGAGATGCCATATCATGCGAAACACCATGCAAGCGTCCTTGTGTGCAAGGACGCGCAGCTTGGTGATAGCAATGTGTACACTATATGAGCCTCGGAGAGGGTCGGTCGTGGTATCAATCTCTCCTTATTCATAATCATAACCGACCCTCTCCGAGGCTCGACATCATACCTTACACTCGTCACCAAGCTGCGCTCAATCGCTCTGCGATTTTCACTTGCATGGTGTTTCGCATCATTTGGCATCTCCGATGCCTGCTCCTGCTTCTGTATCAGTATGTATTTACTTTTTCCGTTTAGAACCGGGGGTATTTTGTGAACCAGCCTAAGGCGTCGATACGGTATTTCAATAGGAATTTCAGACAGCATAGGTGAAATGGTATGCCGTGGTCAAAAATCCATTCTTTCTTGTTGACGACCAAATATAGATGTATCATCTCATGGATTAATGTGTCACGAATCAGTTTATCGTTCCAGTTATATACGGTGCTGAAGGATATTGATAGGTTTCCGTTGTTCGGAGTATTCAGACGAGCGCAAGGATTACCTGTACGGTGTCGGCGAAAATCAACCATCGGTAGTTTATCATCAAAGTAACGCTTGTTGTATTCAATAAACCGTTCTTTTAAAATCTTTGTTGTAATTTCCATGTTTTATAGGTTTTTAGTGTGTGTTTCTAAGTGATTAACGTGGGGAGGTGCCTTTGGCATGTTTCTAAAATGCTGACATATTTTATATTGACAACAAAACATACCGAAGGCAATCCCTACGTTATGACGAAATCGCATTCCCGACCGAGCCTCTTATTCGGTGACTTGGATGGTGCTGGATGAACTGTCGGAGGATTTAACCACTTGGATTTGCACGGGTATGTTGTCGCGCACTTCCTGTATGTGGCTGATGATGCCCACGTGGCGGCCATTCTTTCCGCGGAGCGAACGCAGGGTGTTGATGGCGTTGGTGAGCGGTTGGCCACTCAACGATCCAAAACCTTCGTCGATAAACAGGGTATCGACCGACAGCCCTTGCCCAATATCGCTCAACGCCAAAGCCAAAGCGAGCGACACGAGGAAACTTTCGCCACCGCTGAGCGAACTGGTGTCGCGCGAAGCATATCCTTGATAAGCGTCCTCCAGCGATGAGTAGAGGGTGCGTGGCACGCTCTTCAGACTATAGCGTGGCTCCAACTTCTCCAAGTAGGTGTTGGCAGAGTTGAGCAAACCGCCAAAAATGTAACTTTGCGCTATTGTGCGGAACACCTTGCCATCTTTATCGCCAATCAACTTGCTTAGGCGAAGCCATTTATCGTATTCCTTGCGAGCCTCAGCCTCCTTTTCCACCAGTGCGGTGAGTGCCTTTTTCTTCTCTGCGTCGGCGCTCAACTCCTTGTTGATGGCACCAATCTGCTGGTTGAGTTCACCGATGGCGTTTTCTGCCATTTGGCAGGCGTTGGCGGTGCTGTCGATGGTGTCATCTTCAGCCAATTCGGGCTTGGCGGCTTGGTGCGCTTTGTGGCTTTCAATAGCCTCTTTCCACAAAGTTTCCTTTTGCGTAGGGGCTTTACGCTGATTCTCTATTTTTTCAGCCAACTTGCTCACCGATGTAGCAGCGTTAAGATATTCGAGGCGAGCAATCGTGAAATCGGGGTGCTGCCCTAAAAACTGGTTCAGACTGTTGCGATTTTCGGTTGCGGCGCTCTGGGCAGAAGCAATGGCAGAAGCCACCACGCCCACGCGTTGCAACACACTGTTGGCGCTCTCAAACAAATTCGCCATTTGGCACGCAGCCACAGGCTCGGTTTTGCTCCAATCGGCTTGCTTTTCCTGGATTTGCTTGATGATGTTGGCGGTGCGCTCGTTGTCGCGCTGTGTCTGTTCGATTTGCGCTTCAAGGCTGGTTTGTTGGCTTTTCTTGCTTGCAAAATCGGCGGCGGCTTGCTCCAGTTCCTTCTTAAACAGTAGCGGCTCGCTCTTCCAGTCGTGCTCCCACTCGCTTTCGGCAAGCAGCGGTTCCACCTCACCGATAGCAGCGGCGATGTCGGCATTATGTTCGGCGATGGCGCGATTGTTGTTTTCAATCTTCGCCTTGCTGCCGTCCACGGCTTGCTTCGCCTTTTCGCTTGCCACACGCATCTGCTCAAGGGTTTTCGTGGCAGTTTCGTGCTCGGTGCGCAGCCCCTTCAGTTCTTCCTCAAGTTTCTCGCCATTAGTGATTTTGGGGCCAATGTCGGTGGTGAGGCGCTTCTGCTGATCATCGCAGAGCGATTGCAACGCTTGCTTGGTGTCGGCGTTCAGCGCGTCGATACCGCATTTCTTGCACGATTCGGCAGCCTTTTTTTGAGCGTCGGCCACAGAGTGGTCGGCATCGTATTTCTTCTTGTCGGCATCGTATCTTTTGGTTTCCGATTTCAGTTCCGACTCGGCTTCGCGCATTTGCTTTTCGGCAAGTTCGCTTTTGCTTTTCGCCTCATTGTAACTCTTGTCGGCATCGAGATACATCTTGTTCACCGCATCTTCCAGCGGCAGTTGCTGCACCTTCTGACGGCACACAGGGCACTCGCAACCCACCGTCAGGCGACTTCTCATCTGCTTTGCGAAACTATCGACTGAGTCGCGCAAAAGGTCTCTCGCCTGTTCGCAGGCAGCGGTGGCTGCCTTAGCCTCGGTGTAGCAGGGCACAAGTTCTTTGTCGAGGCGCAATTTTCTTGCCTCAATGTCGTTTTTCAGTGCGTCGAGGCGCTGTTTTTCTTTATTTCTCGCTTCCTCAGCCTTGTTGATAGCGTCGATATTGTCGATGGCGATGCCAATGTTGTTGAGCAGTTCTTTCACGGTGTCGCGCTCGTTTCGCAAGTCTTTGAGTTTCAATGCGTCGAGTTCGCCATCTTTCGCCTTAATGGTGTCGGCAAGCGCTTTAGCATCCTTTTCTTGTTCGGTAAACTCCCCGTTGGCTTTCTCGCACTGGGGCACAAGAGTGCCAGTGAGCAACTGCTGCTCTTTTTCGACAGCGGCAACCAGCTCTTCCACCTTTTTGCTTTTAACGGAAATGGTGGAGAGGCTTGCGCCGATGGTTTGGGCGTTGTCGAACACGGCAGCCTTGCCACTATTGGCGGCAATAGCCTCGCCAAGGGCTTTCAACTTGGCACCGGACTCCTCACATTCGTTTTGGGCATACTGATAGCCGCTCTGCACCTTCACATACTCCGCTTTCAGTTTAGAGAGTTCGCCCTCTTGCTGCTTGATTTGCTTCTCGGCGGCAACGGCTTGCTCAAGGTGCTTTCGGGCGCCAATGGAGGCGTTCCAATCGTTCACAAAACAGCAATCGCTCTTGTACTGATTGCTTTCAAGCACTTCGCTGGCGGCGTCAAATTCCTGTTTGGTTTGCGCCTCTTTCTGTGCCAACTTGCTTTCAATGTCCAGCCAATTCCTTTTCTTGCGGGCGTTGTCGCGCTCGGCGCTCTGCTGCTTCCTGCTTTCTTCCAGCGCAGCCACTTGCTCTTTCTTTTCCGCTATTTCGTCGTCGGAGAGGCCTGTGTCGTTTGTGGCTTTCTGGGCGGCTTCCCACGCTTCTTTTTTTGCGCTTTGGATTTCAAACACCTTGCGGCCCACAGCCGAGAACTCTGCGGTTTGGGTGATTTTCTCCAAAATGTTGGCTCTTTCCGTCTCGCCACTCGACAGGAATTTGGTGAACTCGTTTTGGGCAAGCATCGTGGTGCGGCAGAACTGGTCGAAATCCAGCCCTATCACTTCTGCTATCTTTGCCTGCAATTCAGCATCTTTGACACCTGCCGACTGTATGCTTTCGCCTGTGGCAAGGTTGGTGATGCTGCGATTAATGCTGGTGAGTTTGTTATCAACTTTCTTTGTCTTGCCGCGCTGCACTTGCCATTCTGCCTTGTAGTCGGTGCCGTCGTTGCCCTCGAAGATCAGTTCAACCAACGCTTCGCCGGTATTGCGACGCATCAATCGGCGAGGGTCTCTCAGCGTAAGCTCGTCGTCACCATTCTTTACAATCACCTTGAGGCTTTTAGCCAGACGTGGGGTGTTGTTGAACAGTGCCAGGCAAATGGCATCAAGTATGGTGGTTTTGCCAGCACCAGTGTCGCCGGTGATGAGATACACGTCGCTGTCGCAAAGTGGTTGCGCAGTGAAGTCGATGGTGGCTTCAATGATTGAAGCGATGTTGCTGATATGCAGTTGTTTGATTTTCATGGTTATTCCTGATTTGAGTTCAACATTTCCTTTATTTCCTGAAGCATTTCGAGCATTTCGTCGTCGAATGTCACGCCCTCCGACTCGATATACATTTTTGCCACTTCTATGAAGTCGATTTGCTTCAGTTCGGTGGCTGTGAGGGTGGACTGGTCGCTGGTGGTGTGGTCGCGCTGCACCTTTCGCTTTGAGTTGATGAGGCACAGGCGGCATTTCTTGTCAGCCACTATCTGCTGCGCCTCGTCGTTGGCTCCTGCGGGCAGATAGCCATCCACCTCCACATTCAGGCGCACAAACGAAGGGATTTCGCTGTCGTAGTCAGCGAGCATTTTCTTCACATCTTCCCATTCGGCGGCTCCCTCAAATGGCAAATTCACCAATGGGTTGATGTTTTTCACAGGAATCGACTCCACGCTCACCGCTGCGCCACGATGCTCGCACTCCACCATCAGCACGCCGTGCTCATTGCCTGAGTACGACTCGTCGAAACTCACCGCTATCGGTGTGCCGGCATACCAAACGCGCTTTTCCTTGTCCAAACTCTGCTGCTTGTGTATGTGCCCCAGTGCCACATAGTCGTAGCCGTCGGCAAACACACTCAATTCCTGGCAGTTCAGTCCGCCGATATTGGTGTCGGTCGAGAAATCGTGTCCTCGCCAGTCGGAGTTTGCCACTGCCAAGTGTGCGGCAAGCACCACAGGCAACCCCTTCTCGTTGTGTTCAGCCACCTTCTCCGCCATCACCTTAAACACATCTTCGGGCATATAGCGATCGGCGGCGAAAGGCACAGCCACCACATATCCCTTGTCGGCAATGGGGATAATGTAGTCGTCGAGGTTGCAGTCTTTGGATATGGTGCCCACCATGTGCACATTCAGCGCACGCCATGGGGTGTGGAAAATCATGTGCTTGCTGCCGCTGTCGTGGTTGCCGGCAATGCACACAATGGTCATATCTTCGCACGCCTTGTGTATGTTCACAATGGCATTGGCAAACATCTGCTGCACGCTGGCAGAGGGCTGGGTGGTGTCGTAAATGTCGCCCGAAATCACCAGTGCGTCGGGCTGTTGCACGGCCACAATTTCCGCAATCTGGTTCAGCATATCCAACTGCGCCGCTTCCTGCGATTCGTTATACAGGAAATGCCCTAAATGCCAGTCACTCGTATGTAAAATTTTCATCACAAATATTGATTTACAAGTTAATCACACAATAAACTATCAAATATACAAAACAATTCATAAATTTCGCCTATACAGTTCCGCTTTTTTGCCCAAACCGATCAATGGTCAATGTCAGGAAACTCTGCACCTGTGCGTTTTTGGGCAGATTGGGTGTCGGAAGTGAGGATGAGAGTGCGCAGAGCACAGTGCCTCGCGTCGTTATAGAGAGGGTGGGAAATATGGGTGTGCAGACTCATGTGAAAACGCACGGCCAAAAATTCGTCATGCGACAAATGCAATCCCAATTCCTTCAACATTCCAGCCGAGCGGCGGCCATGCCCTACTTGGTCAGTCATTCCGCCACAGTTGCAAAAGTCGTGCAGCAAAGCGCAAATGGCGATGCTCTGCTCGTCAATGCCATTGGGGTTGTTTTGCAGGGCAATCTGATAGGTTTGCCACGCATGGTCTGCCAGTCCACCTCTGTAATGATGGTGACGGTGGCAACTCTTCGTAAAAAAGCCGTTGTTTTCCATGTACTTGATCACCTGTTCAATGTTCTCACGGCCAGTGGCACGCAGTGTGCCAATAATCTTATCCTTTACGGTCATAATCTTTTTAAGTAGTTAAATTTATAATCCAATATTTCAAAACCGACATCGCCATATCGTAGGGACATGCCTTTGGCATGTTTCCAATGCGTTGACACATCCTCAACTGGGTTTAAACTTCGCCGCAAAGGTAATCACCAAATGTGCAACCTATCTGCACACATAACAAAAAAAATCAAATAAAATTGCATTTTTTTGTTTCGGCGGTAGTGAAAGCTCGCATATCATCATTTTTTAGTACCTTTGTCACCATATATATTATAGAGCCGTCGCAAAAATGTTGAGAATAACAGGACGAGGCTCGGACCGGAATGTGGAATGACATTTTGGAGGGAAATGATTTTTGAAGAAATATTTTTGATATGAAAAGGAATGAAGTGTGCTACATTGCTGTTGTGGCAGTGATTGGCGTGTCGCTACTTTTGGGATTCGCCGAGGAAGTGTTTGGAATGGAGTTGGGCGAGTTGGCGTGGATGGCACACTGGGTGTCGTCGCCTGTGGCGTTGGCTTTGGGTTTCGCATTCGCATTGATAATTGGCGAGGCTTTCCCTGCGTTCAACAAAACGATGTCGAAGAAACTGCTCCAATATTCAGTAATCGGCTTGGGATTCGGTATGAACGTGAACAAGGCGCTTGCTTCGGGCAGCGAAGGTATGCTGTTCACGGTGGTGAGCGTGTTTGGAACGCTTGCATTGGGCTGGTTTTTCGGCAGAAAACTGCTGAAAGTGGATTCGCAAACGAGTTATCTGCTGAGTTCGGGCACGGCAATATGCGGTGGATCGGCAATAGCCGCTGTGGGGCCAGTTATCAAGGCGAAACCTGAGAGCATGTCGGTGGCGCTGGGCGTGGTGTTTGTGCTCAACGGCATTGCGCTGTTCTTGTTCCCTTCGATTGGCGACGCTTTGGGCATGACCATGAAGCAGTTTGGCATGTGGGCGGCTATCGCCATTCACGACACCTCGTCGGTGGTGGGCGCAGGTGCTGCCTACGACCAGATGCACCCACAACTCGTAGCCGCACAGGGAGTGAGCGCGCTGGAGGTGGCGACTACCATCAAACTGACTCGCGCGCTGTGGATTGTGGTGTTGGCACTGGTCACTCCGTTCTTCTTCCGTAGTTCGCTTGCGTCGGCTGGTGGTGAGGCAAAGCCTTGGTACAGCTGTGTGCCACGATTCATCATTTGGTTTATCGTTGCCATCATCTTCAACACCTACGTTTTGAGCAATGCCGCCCTCATCGGCGACGGTACTGCGGCTATGGGGTCAGCGTTCAGCGGGGCCGTCAACAAGCTCGCCAAGCACCTCATCACCCTTTCGCTCTTCTTTATCGGTGCGTCGCTCACACGCGCCACGCTGCGCGCCGTGGGTATTCGTCCACTCATTCAGGGCGTGCTGCTGTGGATAAGCATCAGCCTGATCAGCCTCACCTACATCTTTTGGGTGGAATAACGACTTTTCGGGCAATTTTATAGTAATTGTGTAATTTGAAAACTCGGTCGAATGTTTAGCGTCATTCTATTCATATTTTTAGGCATCTGTAGCGGATACTTGCTGCGGAAAAAGCGTTCGCGATCCTGCGCCAAGGTGCAAACTGCGAAAGACAAAGTGATTACATTTTTGATATGGCTGCTGCTCTTTCTGCTTGGCGTGGAAGTGGGTGGCAACGAGCAAATCATCAAGGCTTTGCCCACGCTTGGCGTTGAGGCGCTGCTGCTGTCGGTGGCTGGCACACTGGGCTGCTGCGTGCTGGCTTGGGCTTTGTGGAAAATTGCGGGAGGAAAGAGGTGAAAGGAAGTTTGATTATCGTAGGATTCTTTATCCTTGGCATACTGGTGGGCAATGCCGACTTGACGCCAGCGCTATTGCGAGATAGCGATGTGAGTTTTGTGGCACTCTGCGGCCTGCTTTTCTGCGTGGGTTTGGGCATAGGCATGAACCCAGACACAAAGCGCGACCTGCGCTCCATCAACCCACGCTACGCCCTGCTCCCTCTGGTCACCATTTTAGGCTCGTGGTTGGGTGCCGTGGTGGCATGGCTGATGCTGCACCGAGGCTTTGCGGACACCATAGCGATTAACAGCGGATTCGCCTACTACTCGCTGTCGAGCATCTTCATCACCGAATTTCGCGGAGTGGAACTCGGCACCATCGCCCTGCTTGCCAACATCATACGCGAGATGATCACACTACTTCTTGCCCCACTGCTGGCGAAAGTGTTCGGACCGCTCGCCCCCATCACCGCAGGCGGTGCCACCTCGATGGACACCACCCTCCCCATCATCACTCACACCATAGGCGACCGCTACACCGCCCTCAGCATCTACCACGGCTTCGTAGTAGATTTCACCGTCCCCTTCCTCGTCACCATGTGGTGCCTCCTCTAATCCCCACACCACACACGCAAATCCCCAATGAATTATTCGTGAAAATATTTGCTATCCGTGTTCGCTCTTTTCCGGCCACACATTAGTCCAATTTTTTTTGGAAATGATATACATGTTGTCCCGAAAACGATGCGATGAAATTCCGTTAGGAATTTGATGTGTGTAGGCAGGTATGCTGAAAAGGTGTAATG
>SAMEA104315436__coassemble_1148_pt1 | contig 19593 bp, 10 predicted proteins | sample SAMEA104315436__metabat2_low_PE_011 | metagenome-assembled genome bin SAMEA104315436 (sample SAMEA104315436) | gut metagenome | biome: Monkey gut; feature: monkey-associated habitat; material: faeces | place: China | collected 2013 | reverse complement strand
AGGGATAAGTTTAACCGAGTCAACTCCCATCAGGGATAGCACCCAAAACAGTCAATACAGTATGATCAAACAGCTTGAATTCCAAATCCGAAACTTGAGATTCTACATATCTCTTTTCTTCTTGTTCATGGCAATGACATCATTTGCTCAAGAACAAATATCGGGTATTGTTGTAGGCGATAATAGTAAACCTATTGAATTTGCGACAATACTACAATTATCTGCCGATTCTACAGCCATAGATGGTACTGTTTCCGACAACAATGGTAAATTTAAACTAACAAAAGACATCAATGCGAAACTTCTAAAAGTAAGTTACATTGGCTATCAAAATCGAATAATAAACCTCCCTCTAAAGAAAGATACTATTCATCTTTCTATAAATCAAGAACAGCTACAAGAGGTAGTTGTTACCGCTCGCAAACAATTGACAAAACGCATTACCAGTGGCATATCTTACGATATGTCCCAGAACAAACGTGCTCAAAGCGAAAGTTTGCTTCAAGCCTTACGCTATGTCCCAACATTGGATGTGGCATTAAATGGCAATGTCACAGTGAAAGGCAGCTCCTCATACCGAATTTATGTGAATGGACGTTCTTATGATATGGCGCAATCCAATCCACAGCAAGTCTTGCAAAGCATTCCTGCAAAGTCGATTAAGAAAGTAGAAGTGATTACAGAACCATCAGAAGCCTTTGGCAATAGCCCAGGCGAATACATTATTAATATCATTACAGATAAAGATGCGCTGGATGGTGTCTATGTAAACACTACGCTTCAGGGAAATACTCAGCCAGCGACCAATGATGGCATTATGGTGATGGCGAAAAAGAAGAATGTAGATTTTTCTCTATCATATAATTATGATCTTAATGGTCAACACAATCAACCACTGACTCAAGAGATAAAAACACCGGAATCCACGACTTTTCTTAGCAGTATCGGCAATGGTAACTGGCAGACTCATCTTGTTAGAGCCATTACCGATATCCGCATTGACAGTGTGAATACAATTTATGCCGACTTTCACACCAGTTTATTGCGTACAGACATTACTGGCTCTTGGGAACAACACACTACAATAGATCCCAAAATCTATCGTATGGAACAATTGAATCATGATATTGCTGGCACTATCGAGGCGAATGCCCTATATCGTAATTATTTCAAAAAGAGACCTGGTATAGAACATTTTTCTTTGGGATATCGCTATACTCACAATCCAGACAAACATCACTTTGCAACTACTGTCTATAGCGATAATGGCACAACCATCAACAATCAGCAGACAGATGGATCAATGAATGAGCACACGATTAGAGGGTCTTTGTATCAGCCTATTGCTAAGAACCATACACTCAGAATTATTGCAAAACAAGTATTGCGAGATGGTAATGTAGAATCCTCCGACGACAAAAATATTGCATATAATCAGTCGTTATCTCAAGCAACTGCATATTATAGCGGTCAGATAAGCGACTGGAACTTTTATGCCTTGCTGGCAGGAGAAAATGACTATATGAATATGCGCTTACCTCTCACTGGCGAAGAAAATAGGCACAATGAGTTCCATCTCTTACCACAATTAGGTGCGTCATGGAACGCAAATCAATACACCCAACTATCGGCTCAGTATTCACGCAGCACTACACGACCTGGGTTAGCAATGCTTAATCCTTTTTATAGAGTAATTAACAACAGTGCAGCGTCACAAGGCAATCCGAATCTGTCATCCGAAATGAATGATATGCTTTTAGTCAAATTCCTGTATATGCGTGGAAATTTGTATTGTCAAATGGGCATAACCGGTACTATCACTAATAATGCTGTATTCTATTACGAGAAAGGCATAGATAGCGAAGGCCGACTGCTGAGCACCTACGATAATATAGGCAAGAGTAAAAGCATAGGTGTTGACCTGTTTGCTAATTGGCGTCCATGGTCTTTTGCGTCCTTTTCTACATACCTTAAAGCATCACATGGCAATATTAAGGCTGAGGAAATGAATCTGAATCAAAATTTCTGGACATATTATGCAAATGTTTCAGCAGACTTTTATCTACCAAAGAATTGGAGTTTACAAGGCCGTTACTCGGTTTCAAAACAGGCTCCAATGCTTTGGGGTACGGTAAATACAACTCATCGTTACTCTTTCAAAATAGACAAAAGCCTAATGGATGGCCGTCTGAATATTGGAGTAGAGGCAAACAGCCCATTTTCCAAATACTCAAGACTTGAGCAACGCGTAGTGAAACCTGAAATGGAGACAATACAAACTAACTACATAACAGCACGTTCTTTTGGTGTTTATATCTCTTATACTTTCCAAAAAGGCAAACGCGTGAATATTGAGCGCAACAATACGTTAAAAGCAACCGACCAACAAACAGGTGTAGAATGAAACAGATCTTTCAACACGATTCAATGGAATGCGGAGCTGCTTGTATAGCAATGATCTGCTCTCACTTCTGTTAAGGCGATGGCTTTTCACGATAGGGACTGATGGTGAAGTGATTTAGCTACTCTTTTGGTGTTGTCGCTTTTGGCGATTAATTTATACTTTTCTCCAGATAGGTCTTTTTTTTTGCAATTTGGCGATTGGGTTTAATTTAGAGTGAGATTTTTGAGACTGTTATGGTGAAGAAAAAGAAACTTAGTAGAAATGCGATTATTGGTTACCCGGCTGGTATTATCACAGGTGTGACCTATGGTTTGAATCCTCTGTTTGGCAAGCCTTTGATGGACAATGGGGCTTCGATCGACACGATTCTCTTTTACCGTTACTTTTTTGCCGTGGTGCTTTTGGGCGGATTTTTGTTGCTCACGAAGCAGAGTTTTAAGGTCACGGCTAAGCAGGCGGGCGTGTTGCTGGTGCTTGGCGTGCTCTATACGATGAGTAGCACCACGCTGTTTGAGGCTTACAAATACATTGCTTCGGGTTTGGCTACCACGCTGGTGTTTCTCTATCCTGTGTTGGTGGCTATCATCATGGTGTTTTTGCGTGTGGTGCCGTCGTGGCAGGTGTGGCTCTCGATTATTGCCACGTTTATCGGTGTGATTATCATGACCATGGGCGATGCTGGGCAGAGTGCCGTCGATCCTGTTGGCGTGCTGCTCTCGATTGTTTCGGCTTCGGTGTATGCGCTCTTTATCGTGATTATCAACCGCAGCAAGACCATTAGCGCGATTTCAAACTCGCTGCTCACATTCTACGCGCTGTTCACAGGCGTGCTGATATTCCTCGGCAAGATGCTGTTTCACCACACGGGCATGACTGAAGGCATTGAGGGCGTGGCGGCGTGGAGCAACCTTGTGGGGCTGGCGTTGCTGCCAACGGTGGTATCGACTGCCACACTGGCTTTGGCGACCCGAAACATTGGCGCTACGAAGGCCTCGGTGCTTGGCGTGTTTGAGCCCATCACGGCGATTTTGGTGGGCGCCATCGTATTTGGTGAAGCCCTCACCGCCAACATTGTGGTGGGCATCCTCATCTCGGTAGTGGCCATCATCTTCATGATCACCGCCACCAAGCGATAGTCACTTCGCATATAGGAATTAAAATTATCCCAAATCAGTCTAATCTAATTACTGATTTGGGATAATTGCTTTATGCTTGGAGGGTGTATGAATAACGATTTGCGACAATCATTCAAGAATCTCCCAAAAACCGCCATTATCAGGACCTACACGGCGGAGATACTTGCCACGCATGGCTTCGATATTGCGAGAAATTGAGTTTTCGCTTATTCCAACATGTTTGGACAGTTCTGACTTTGGAATGTATGGATTCTCTATCATTAATTTGATGATAAGCATTCGGTTTTTTGTGAGCTTCTCATTCAGAAGAGCAGCTTTTTCTATCACCTTTTCTATCACTTTTCTATGTTTTTCTATCACCTTTTCTATGTTTTTAGGTGACATATCAGTAACGTTCACGTCATCTATCACGTCATCTATCACCTTTTCTATCACCTTTGGAACTGTGATTTTCAAGATGAAATCATCTGTACGGAAAGAGAGCATGGGTATGCCGTTGGCTTCAAGTTCTCTGTAGATGCGGTCAACGCCTTCGCCATATTCCTTTACATAGTGGTACGCCTTCAGAAATGCAGCTATTTTCGGATTTCTGGAGAAATGAGTGTTTCGAATATTGGTGGGCTTAACCATACCTGGCAATTTGCCTGGAGACTCGAATACGAGGCGGTCATCAAACATTTTTATCTGTATTTCCGTTCCTTTGATGCTGTAGGCTCTGTGACAGCAGGAATTTACCACCATCTCTTGAATAACGAATTCGGGGTAGTCACGCTTTGTGATAAATTGGGCATTCTGTCCTAAAAAAGTATGCTCCCTTACTTGGGTTTCAATAAATTCAATGGTTTTCTTAACTTGATTCAAGATGGTGCCTTCGAAAGTGACATCCTTGATAACGTTCATTTCTGCACCAACTTTTTCATCAACGCCGTCGTATCTGATGAAGCGTGTGCGGGCACGGGGGAAGAACTTCTGAGGATTCTTGCCAAAGAGAAGAATGCAAGCCGTACTAACTGCTTCCTGTCCTTGCTTATTGGTCGTAACAAAACCATTGTTCTCTTGGAGGTATTGTTGAGGGCTTTTGGTGTAACCTATCAAATTAATGTATTCTGCGACTGTTTCTATGTTGATGTCGTCAGTCGTGGCTCCATGAACAGCCGTGTCTTCGAAGAAGCGTTCGCCTTTGTCATACATCAGTTGCACCCTCTCGTCAAAACTCAGTTTGCGGCTCTTGTCGCCTACACGCATGAATGCCTCATCCGCTTGATTGGTATGTAAAAACATACTGGCAGGGATGTGCATTAGAAGGATTCGGTTTTGCTTTCCATCTTTGTCGGTGCAGGGCATATAGGAATATGTGACAGGTATTGACGGATTACAGAAATCGAATGGCACTCGAAGCAGTTCGTTGAGTTTTTCCGCATGTTGGTCAACCCCTTCAATTTTTCGTGTTTTATCAGATACGCCAATGGCGATAACGCCACCATCTGCATTAGCAAAAGCGACAATGGGTACAGCCAATGCTTTTGGTCCAATTTGAATGCTCTTGCAATCAAATGTCTGGTCCTCCTTGCGGGTTAGTATTTCTTGTATATCCATATTGTGTTATCCTGATTATGGGTGTTATCCCAAAGAGAAGTTGACTTGTGGATGATGTCACTTCATTAGGCAAAGATAAAGTATTTTCAGCGATTATCCTAATGTCACTTTAATGATTTTGGCACGCCTTCTTTTGGTGTGAGGGAGGGGGTGTGGAATAGGAAAAGCAGCTGATCTTCGCGATTAGCTGCTTTTGCTTGTGATTAGGATTGATTACTAACTATAAATCCGAATCGGTCATTAGGCCTAATGGCCGATTTGTGTTGAATCCATTTGTGAAACTTAATCGATTTGCGATGGTAGTAATCGATTTGTGATGGTTGTGGTCGATTAGAGTTGTTGTATTTATCGTTTATTGCAGGGTGAACGACAGTTTTTGAACGTCGCGGCTGTTTGGACCAACCATAACGTCGAACTCGCCTGGCTCGCAGATGTAGTTCAATTCGTTGTCGTAGAATTTCAACTTGTCGGCTGTGATGGTGAAGTTCACCACTTGGCTTTCACCCTTTTTGAGGAAGATGCGCTTGAAGTCTTTCAGTTCCGACACAGGACGGGCGATTTTGCCCACCAAGTCGCGAATGTAGAGTTGAACCACTTCTGCACCGTCGTAGTTGCCGGTGTTGCTCACTTCCACCGATACGGTGAGGCTGCCATCTTGATTCATAGTGGTGCCGCTGATGGTAGGAGCACCATATTGGAATGTGGTGTACGACTTGCCGTAGCCGAATGGATAGAGAGGAGCGTTGTCGATGTCGAGGTAGTTGCTGGTGAACTTGCTGAACCATGTCTTGTTGGGGCGGCCAGTGTTGAGGTGGCTGTAGTAGATAGGAATTTGACCTACGCTCTTAGGCATCGTCACGCTGAGGTGACCGCTTGGTGCCACGTCGCCAAACACCACGTCGCAGATGGCGTCGCCAGTTTCGCTACCGCCGAACCATACGTTGAGAATGGTGCTGAAGTTTTCCTTTTCCCAGTTCATCACAGTGGCACGGCCAGAGAAGTTGAGCAATACGATAGGCTTGCCAGTGGCTTTGAGGGCGGTGAGCAAGTCTTTTTGTGCGTCGAGGATTTCGAGGTTGGTGCGGCAGCTGCTTTCGCCAGTCATTTCGCTTGGCTCGCCAATGCAAGCCACCACCACATCGGCCTCTTGTGCAATCTTCACTGCTTCGGCACGCATCACGTCGGCATCGCGGTTGTCGCGCATTTCACGGCCAAACATGGTGCTGTTTTTCTCCATGATAGAATCGTAGCACACGTTGCAACCCTTAGCGTAGAGCACTTCAGCCTTGCCTTTCACGGCTTCGGTCATGGCTTCACGCACGGTTTTGTACTTGTCCATAGCGGCTGCCACGCTCCATGTGCCAGGCATATTGGTGCGAGTGTCGGCAAGTGGGCCAACGAGCGCAATCTTGCCCTTCTTTGCCAATGGAAGCACATTGTCGCAGTTTTCCAGAAGCACGAAAGTTTCGGTAGCCAACTTGCGGGCTGCCGCACGGTGCTCGTCGGTGTAGATTTCAGTCTTGGCACGCTTGCTGTCGAAGTAGCGGTATGGGTCGTCGAACAAGCCGAGTTTGTATTTAGCCTCAAGAATACGGCGGCAAGCAGCATCGATAGTCGCCATGCTCACCTTGCCTTCGTTGAGCGACTTTTCGATAGTGCCCAAGAAACCGTCAGCCACCATGTCCATATCTGTGCCGGCGTTGAGCGCGAGGGCAGACACGGTTTGGAGGTCGCCCATGCCGTGGGCAATCATTTCGCTGATGGCAGTGTAGTCGGTCACCACAAAGCCCTTAAATCCCCACATGTCTCGGAGCACGGTGGTCATCAACCACTTGTTGCCAGTGGCAGGAATGTAGTCAACGGTATTGAACGAAGTCATCACCGAAGCCGCGCCAGCATCCACGGCTGCCTTGTAGGGTGGGAAGTATTCGTTAAACATGCGAGTGTGGCTCATGTCGGCGGTGTTGTAGTCGCGACCAGCCTCAGGAGCGCCATAGAGGGCGAAGTGCTTCACACACGCCATCATGGTGTTGGGAGCGGTGAGGTCGGTGCCTTGGTAGCCTTCCACCATAGCCTTGGCGATTTGTGAGCCAAGATAAGGGTCTTCGCCGCCGCCTTCAGCCATACGGCCCCAGCGAGGGTCGCGGCAGATGTCAACCATAGGGCTGAATGTCCAGGAGATACCGTCGGCGGTCGATTCCACTGCGGCAATGTGTGCCGAGTTGCGAATAGCGTCCATATCCCACGACATCGACAATGCCAAAGGAATAGGGAACACGGTCTCGTAGCCGTGAATCACGTCCATACCGAAGAACAAAGGAATGCCCAGGCGGCTTTGCTTTACGGCAATCTCTTGCACTTCGCGGATTTTGTCCACACCTTTAAGGTTGAACAAACCGCCCACTTGACCTTTCTTGATTTTTTCAGCCACGTCGCTGCTCTTAGCCGAGCCGGTCACGATTTCGCCAGATACGGGGAGGTTGAGCTGGCCGAGTTTCTCTTGAAGGGTCATCTTCGACATCAAATTGTCGATAAACTTGTTCATCTTAGCCTCGTCGGTTTTTGCCGATACGCTGAGCGCGGCAAGAGCCATCACGAGCAATAAAAACTTTTTCATACTGTCAGGTTTTATTTGGTTATTTATGTAATTGTTCTACTGTGAAATCCAATTTTTTCAGTCCTTCCTTCACCTCTGGACAGTTCATAAACAACTTCCAGAGCAGACCGGTGCGGTAGTTCTCAATCATAGGAGCGATGGTGCACTGGTCGATGGCAAGGTAGCGTGGGAGCGTCCACTTCGCCTTTTCGCTAAAGGCATCGTAGAAGCCGTATTTGCCCCAAATCCAACTGCCCTTCTTCCAGAATCCCTTCAGCGCAGCCATCGACTGCTCAGGAGTGTAGGGGAACGACGAGAGTGCGGCGGTGGGGGTGATTACGCCTAAATCGTTGTTGGGCGCGTGTGCCGAGTAGCCGCCTACCGAATAACTTGCGGTCAAGCCCCAGCAGTCGACGCCATATCCGTCGTAGCCTTTAGGGTTAGCCACGCAATAGTCGTAGTCGCTGAGCACATGGTTGCGCATGGCGGTCCAATAGTCGGCGTAGCGGTCCTTCAAACCCTTAGGGCAAAGACCAATCCAACTGTAGTGCGCCCAGAAGAGCGGACCACCAGTTTGCTCTGCGCCATTGTGCTTCAGCAGCAATGGGTGGCCATAGGGGGCAGCGCCGGTTTTGATAGCACCGCTGCGTGTCCACCCCTTGTGGTAACATGAAGCAGGGACGCTATGGGTGGGCGATGCTGCAGCGAGTATATATACAATCATGCACTCGTTGTAGCCTTCGAGTGGAAAGTTCATTTCCCAGCCGTATTCAGGCGACCAGTGCCAATATATCACGTCTTTTCCACCGTTGCGATACCAGTCGAAATCCATATCGTGCCAAAGCACGTTGATTTTCTCGGCAAGCGCTTTCTCATCGGCGTTGCCATTCTTGAAATATTCTCTCACGCACAGCAGGCTTTGCATCATGAAGCAACTCTCCACCAAGTCGCCGCCGTTGTCCTTCTGTCCGAAAGGCACCACCTTGCCAGTGGGGCCGTTGAGCCAGTGTGGCCATACGCCATGGAAGCGGTCGGCTTTGGTGAGGTAGTCCACAATCTTGGTGAGGCGCGCCACGCCCTCGCTTCTGCCGATAAAGCCGCGGTCGATAGCCACGAGCAACCCAGCCACGCCGAAGCCGCTGCCGCCGGTGGTGACCACGTGCTTATCGTTGCTGGGGTAGGTGCCGTCGAGGTGAATGCGTTCGGGAGCCAGACCGGAGGTAGGCTCTGCGCCCTCCCACATATAGTTGAAGTGCACTTTCTGAATGTAGTCGAGGAAAGCGTCGTCGTTGGCAAACGAGCTTGGGCGGTTAGGCACTATTGGGTCCTGTCCGGGAGTTGGAGGTTCGGGAACAGGGTTTGCCGTAGAACTGCATGCAGTGAGCAGCATAGCAATGGCAGTCAATGTATAAATAATTCGGTGCATAGTAGTATTTGATTAGTTGTAGTTTATTTTGCTGGGGTGTAGGGAAGGGTGAGGTTGGCGGCAGGAGTGTTGGTGAAGTTGCGCTTGATGCTGACGTGCGCCTTTTGGGTGGCTTTGTCAAACTCCACGGTCACGGTTTCGCCTGATATGAAATCTACCCAGTAGGTGTTGATAACTAATTTGTCGCGGTTTTCCCAACTGTAGCGTGCCGCTGTGGTGAAAGGCTTGTTCAACCCTTTGAACACGCTCTTTGGGTGGATAGAGTAGGGTGGCTGCACGGTGCTGCTCGCATAGTGCCACTGGGCAGGAGCGGCGGTGATGGTGCGGCCGTCGAAGGTGTATTGCAAATTGCCGTCGGCACCGAATTGCAGGGCAAAACCGTCGTGCAATGCGATTGATGGCTTGGCTCTCACCTTCACGCCCTTTGCGATGCGCTGACTGGCTGATGCGGTGAACTTGTCGAGCGCCTTTTGCTGGGCAGCGTCGAACTTTAATGGACCATTGTCGGTAGCCACCTGCTTGATGAAGCGGAAAGTGGCGTTGATTTCCTCGTAGCCCTTCATGCTTGCGCCGTTGAGCACCACCACCATATCTTTTTCAGGCACCACGAAGATGTATTGGCCCAAAGCGCCGTCGGCGCAGAACGATCCGGGAATCTCGCACAGCCACAGTTGGTAGCCGTAGCCCGGATTTTGGATATTCTTCTTTGGATTGTCGGTAAATGGCACTTTGTGACATTGAGTCGCGCGGTCAATCCATTCGCGCGATATGAGTTGCTTGCCGTTCCAGTTGCCTTTTTGCAAAAGGAGTTGGCCAAATTTTGCTTCAGATTCGGCTTGGATACGCATACCCCAGCCGCCGGTGTTCACGCCTCTTGCGCTCTGCTCCCATTCAGCCTCGGTGATGCCGAGAGGAGCGAAAATGCGCTCTTGGAGCAGTTGGAGCACGGTGTGTCCAGTCACTTTTTGTACGATAGCCGAGAGCATGTAGGTGCTCATGGAGTCGTAAAGGAATTTTTCGCCCGGCTCGTATTTAAGGTGCTTAGCGAGCCATGTTTTCTCCCACTCGGTGGTGATGGAACGCATGTTCCAGTCGGGAATGATGCCCGACGACATGGTGAGCAGGTCGTGAACGGTCATCTTCGCTAAACTTTCGCTGATGGTGTCGGGGAGAAATTCGGGGAAAAACGTGGCAACACGGTCGGTCACGCGCAGGCGATTGTCGTCGATGCACAGCCCAATTGCCATACTGCAAAATGTTTTGCTTGCGCTATACAGCGTGTGCGCGTCGATTGCACGGAATGGAGCGGGGTGCAACTCGCTGATCACCTTGCCGTGTCGCATCACCACCACATGGTGAATCTCGGTTTGCTCCAGGCTCATAAGCGAGGTGTAGAGTTGAAGCACAGCCTTGGCTTCTACGCCCTCTTGGGCTGGATTGCTGCGAGAAATAGTGTTGGTTTGCGCAAACGACAGTTGCCAGAGCACTGTCAGTATCACGAAAGAGGATAACCGTTTGAAAATTGCCATCGTTGGTGTCGTTTTTTTTGTTGTTTAGTTTCTGATTTTTAAAAAATAGGGTGGGTAAATGTTGGGTCGTTCACCAACCCACCCTATTAACGAAAGTTTTTTATATTGCGTATGAAAAAAAATGTCAATATTGGATTTGTGCAATCACAGGATAGTGGTCGGAGAGGTAGTGGCCCTCTGGCTTGTCCTGAATCACACGGCAGCGCTTCACATCGAATGCTTTGCTCACGAACACATAGTCGAGAAGTTCCAGTTCCTCAGGCTTGGCTCTGCCATAGTCGTGGTATGAGAATTTTGGTCCATACACGATGGGTGAGAGTTGGTAGATGCTTTTCAGCCCTGCTGCGTTCAAGATGTCGAAAGGAGCGGTAGCGTCGGTGCAGTTGAAATCGCCAGATATGAGCAATGGCAATTTTGGTGCAATCTGCTTAGCCCTTTCAAGCACGAGTTTGATGCCCTCGCGACGCGCTTGCACGCCGTCGTTGTCGAGGTGGGTGTTGAAGTAAGCAATCTTCTTGCCTGTTTTGCGGTCTTTAAGGATTGCCCAAGTGGCAATTCGGGGATATGAAGCGTCCCACCCTTTCACACCGTAAACAGATGGATTTTCTGATAATGCGAAATCGCCTGACTGAATCAGCACAAATCGCTGTTTGTTATAGAATATAGGGCAGTGCTCGCCTTCGTTTTTACCGTCGTCGCGGCCTGCGCCCACGTGTCCGTAGTTGGGGAGGTTGGCATCAAGGTCGGCAAGTTGGTCGGGTCGCACTTCCTGCATTCCTATCAAGTCGGGTGAATAGTATTCAAGCATCTTGATGTTGTCGGCACTGCGGTTGGTCCATTTGTTCACGCCGTCGTCCGCGCTAAGGCGAATGTTGTACGTCATGATGCAAATGTCGGTCTTGCTTTTGGCAAGCGTATGGGAAAATCCCAGTATCACGAGAGATACGATGAATAATGCTTTTGCGAATCTTGTCATGATAGTGCTTAAAAGAAAGAGGGGGCAGGTGGGCATTTGATTTCACCAGCCCCCTCGGAGTTTAGTTATGGTTTAATGCCTTTGCGGCATTATTCCGAAATCATTTAGGTTCCTTTTCCAGGTCGGGAATGTTTTCGATCTGGGTAGCAGGAAGTGGCCAGAAGGTCTTTTCTGCTGTCCAGCCTTTAGGACCGAGCACAGCGGCAGCCTTGCCAGTGCGCACGAGGTCGATGTAGCGCACACACCATTCACCGCAGAGTTCCATACGGCGCTCGTCGAGGATTTGGTCGAGGGTCACACCGGTGAGGGTAGGCATGTGAGCGCGGGTGCGAACTTCGTTGAATGAAGCGTCGCCGCTCTTGCCGTTTCTAACCTTTGCTTCGGCATTGATAAGGAGCACTTCAGCATAGCGGAGAATGCGCACGTTGTTGTTGCGTCCCCAAGAAGTGGTACCTGCGGTCATTTGGTCGTAAGGGAGGTAGCCCTTGCCGTTGTAGTTGTGGCCTTCGTTAGGATTCTTGGTGCAAACGTCGCCGCTTGGAGTAGGCACGCCAGGGATAATGATAGAAGTGGTGTAACGAACGGTTTCGCCACGGTTCTTAGCCCAGTTCACGAATTCGTCTTCATACTTCATGAAGCCCCAGCCACCGAAAGTCTTGCCGGTAGCCTCGTTCTTCATAGCGCAGCCAGCGAAGTTGAACCATTGGTCAACGCCAATGTAGTCGCCGCTTGGGTTACCGAAGTCGGTGCATTGGATTTCGAAGAGCGATTCGTCGCAAAGCTTGCCAGGAATCTTAAACAGGTTGTAGTAGTCGCTGTAGAGCGAGAATTTCTTGCTCTCGATGATTTCATCAGAATACTTTTCAGCCTTTTCCCAGTTGCCTTGCACCAGAGCGGTTTGTGCAGCCACCATGGCAGCGGTGTAGTAAGTCACGGCACCGTTGTGAGGCATTTGGTTAGGACGGCACTTGCTTGTGGCAGCCATTTCGCCCATTGCGGTTTCACATTCGGAGAGAATGTAGTTGAGCACGGTTTCTTGCTTGCTGCGCACGAAGTCGGTCTGGTTGTTGTTTTCGAGAATCACCACTGGACCGAAGTTGTTGGTGAGCTGATAGTAAGCCCATGCACGGATAGTGCGAGCCTCGCCGCAGTATTGTGAATAGTTGGCAAGTTCTTGCGAGTTGCTTGGGTCGATGTGCGCCTTGTAGTTGTCGAGCGCCTCAAGAGCGGCGTTGCTGCTGCGAATGATAGAGTAGAAAGTTACCCACACATTGTTGAGCGCCCAGAAGCCGTTGTTGTAGTTGTAGTAGCGGCCGAAGTCCACTGCAGCAGCTTGGTCGTCGGTACGTCCCGACCACATGTCGCCATCGCGAGAGAACATCAAAAGTTGGTTAGCCCAGTGAGCGGCATAAGCGCGCACGTTGTTGTAAGTGCCAACCACAGGCTGATACATTTGAGCTGTGTTAGTATAGTCAACAGCTTCTACGTCTTGCTGATTTTCGGGATCAATATCGATGAAATCAGAACATGACGCCATACCCAGTGAAAAAACAGTGGCTGGGATAAGATATGCTAAGAATTTCTTGAGTTTCATAATGTTGTTTACGTTTTTAAGTTTCTGATTAGAAATCAATCTGCACACCGAATGTGTAAGTGGCTGTCAAAGGATAAGTTTGGGTGTCCCAACCTTCAGCGTCTGCCAATTCAGGGGTGAAGCTGTTGGCCTTGAAAGTGGTGAATGGGCGGTCGGCTGTAGCGCTGATGCGAATGCCTGGCAGCGTGTAGTTGCCGAGCTTGATGTTGCGGAAGCTGTAGCCGAGGGTGATGTTTTGGATACGGAAGTAATCGCTGCTTTCCACGAAGTAAGAAGCTTGGTTACTGTCGCTCACGTTCCAACCCTTAATCAAGGCTGCTGCGCTTGGGTCGGTGTTGCTTGTGCCAGCACCGTGCCAGCGGTTTTCGTATTGAGCGCGGTCGAAGTTGTAGTTAGATGCTGCGTAGCGGAGCGCGCGCTTGCGGTTCCAGAGTTCGCCACCTGCTTGGCCGTAGCAGCTGATGTTGAAGTCGAGAGCCTTCCATTGGAAGCCGAGGTTGAAGCCGTAAGTCACGTCGGGAACGTAGCTGCCGAGGCATTGCTTGTCACGACCGTCGATTGCGCCGTCGCCGTTCACGTCTTCATACTTGAAGTCGCCAGGCACGAGTTTGTTAGCCACTGCGATTGGGTCGGCTGCACATTCTTCAGGAGTTTGGTAGATGCCAATCACCTTGTAGCCGTAGTATGAGTTCATCTTTTCGCCCACCTTTTGCACGGTCTTGCCACCCTTGATGATGTTGAGGTTGTTCAAGAGGCTCTTCACTTCGTTGTGGAGGTAGCCAATGTTGAAGCCCACATTATAAGAGAAGTCCTTGCTGAGTTTGTCAGCCCAGTTGAGCGACAGGTCAACACCGGTGTTGAGGATAGTAGCGTAGTTGCCGGCGATAGTAGTGTTCTGCATAGGAATGGTTGGTGAAATCACAGCGTTTTCAGTCTTGCGATAATACCAGTCGATGTCGCCAGAGAGGCGGTTGTTGAGGGTGGCGAAGTTCAAGCCCACGTTGGTTTCGTTCACCACTTCCCAGCTGAGCCAAGAGAAGTTTGATTCATAGGTGTAGCCATCGAGCACTGTGTTGCCGAATACGCCACGCACTGGTTTAGTGCTTGCGAAGCCAGCAGAAGCGGCAATCTTGTCGTTACCGAGCTTACCCCAACTTGCGCGGACCTTCAAGTAGTCGAGCACGTTTTGGTCAGCCATGAAGTCTTCGTTGCTGATCACCCAAGCAGCACCCACTGATGGGAAGTAACCCCACTTTTCGTTGTACTTAGAAGAACCGTCGGCACGGAATGTGGCGGTGAGCATATACTTGTCGGCGTAGTTGTAGCCCAAGCGAGCGAAGTAAGAGAGACCGCGGTAGAGTGAGCCGTCGTCGCTCACGGTCACGCCTTCCTTGCTACCGAGGTTGAGGTACTTGTAAGCGTCCTTGCCTTCTGGCACGTTTTTAGCGGTGGCAGTGAGGAAGTAGTAGCGTTCGTTACGCATTGAGAAACCAGCCATAGCGTTGAAGTGGTGCTTGTCGAATGTCTGGTTGTAGGTGAGCACGTTGTCCCATACCCACTTCTTATAAGTGCTCTCGCTCTTGGTGAGTGAGGTTTGGTCGTTGTGTTGGTTCACTGAGCCTACGCAGTAGATAGGAGTGAACGCCACGCCCTTGGTGTTGGCATAGTCGTAAGCGTAACTTGTGCGGAAGTTCAAGCGGTCTGGAACGAGTTGGAATTGAGCATAGAAGTTGCTGAGCACTTGGTAAGTGTCGTTCTTGCTATCGAAGTAGTTGGCAGTAGCCACTGGGTTGTAGAAGTTGTTGGTCACTCCAATCTGTTCAGGAGAAGCATAGCCACCGGTGTAGATTTTAGAGTCGCGAGTGGTGTCGTACACTGGATATGCTTGGAGCGTTGAACGCCTGTTGCCATGCGTTGTTGTTAGGCACGCGTTGGTCGCCGTTGCTGAACACTCCGTTGAAACCCACCTTCAACCAGTTGGTTGCGTCGAAGTCGAGAGAAGCGCGGAAGTTGAGGCGACGGTAGTAGTTTTCTACGTCCATTACACCGTCTTGAGCCAAGTAACTCATACCCACAGCGTAGGCAGTCTTTTGAGTGCCGCCGGTCACGCTCAGAGAGTGGTTGGTGATCATAGCGGTGCGAAGGAGTTCGCTGTACCAGTCGGTGTCGGCACCGAAGGTGAGGTCGTTCATGTTACCGCCCCAGTTCTTGATAGAGTTCTCAAACATGTAGCTGTAAGCGCTCTTGTCGGCTTCGGTAAGCATGGTGGCATACTCGTGTGAGTTACACATTTCAAGCACGTTGGTGGCCTTTTGGAAACCTACATAACCATTGTAGGTCACCTTAGCGTCTTGATTCTTAGCACCCTTCTTGGTGGTGATGATAACCACACCGTTAGCAGCGCGCACACCATAGATAGCGGCAGCAGAAGCGTCCTTCATGATGGTGAGGTCTTGAATGTCGGCGTTGTTGAGGAAGTTGATGTTGTCGTAGAACATACCGTCAACCACATAGAGAGGGGTGGTGTTGCCGAATGAGCCCAAACCACGGATAGTAACGGTAGGACCATCGCCAGGAGTACCTGAGTTCACGATGTTCACACCAGCCACCTTGCCTTGGAGAGCGGTCATTGGTGATGATGATGGGGTGGCGATCAGTTTTTCGCCTTTCACTACTTCGATAGGAGCGGTGAGGTCTTTTGCCTTAGCGGCACCGTAACCAATTACCACTACCTCTTCGAGGTTTTGCACGTCGTCGGCAAGTTCGATTTTCATTTGGCCGTCGGCTGCTTTTACAGTTTTGCTGACCATGCCCACGTATGAGAAGGTTAGCACTGCGTTGTCTGGCGCATTACTGATAGTAAAGTTGCCATCTACGTCGGTCATGGCACCTAAGTTTGTACCGTTTACATGTACAGAGGCACCAATAACGGGCTGATTGACCTTGTCAACCACCGTACCTTTCACTGTGCGTGCCTGTATGCCGAAAGTTGCACACATACACACGAGTAAAAGTGTGAGTAATCTTTTATCCATTACACAATTTTAGATAGTTAGTTTATAAAGTTATTTATCTCAGTTTCTAAGGAACGGTTGCGTTGCTTACACGGAGAAGAAACGACTTTTCGACAGCAAAGGAAATACCAAAATTTTTGCAACACAATTTTTTACATACTTACGTACTACTTGTATGTTTTTTAGCACTACGCTTTTACTACTATGTGGTAATGTAAGCGATTGTAAATAAAAATAATACGAGAAGTAAAAAATTTTACGATACTTTCGCACTACTTTCAAAAAAAATGAGTTTTTTCGTGCCGTATCACATCTTATGGCGAAAATTTTGATATGTGATGTTTTATTTTTAACTTTGCTCCGACCATTAATCATAACGCTTGAACGCTCATGGATATCGCTTTGAAAAAAGTTCGACCCTCGCATTTTCTTTTAGTGCTGGCGCTGGCACTCGTGTCGGCATCGTCACAGGCTGTCGCGTTTATGCCTATTTTGCACAATTTCGGAAAGAAAGTTTATGGCGGCGCGCTTCAGAACTGGGACGTGACACAGGGCAAGAATGGCGAGATATATGTGGGCAACTCCGCTGGCGTGCTCCGTTTCGATGGCTACACTTGGAAACTCACCCCTCTGCCTGGCGGTGGCGTGGTGCGCTCGGTGATGGCTGATGGCGACAGGCTGTATGTGGGCAGTTACCGTGAGTTTGGCTATTTCACCGCAGATGAATACGGCAACTACAAATACACCTCGCTCTATCCCGAAAATTTGCCCGACCAAGACGAGGAGATCTGGAATATCATGAAAGACAAGAACGGCGACATCTATTTCCAGTCGTTTTTCACATGGTTTCGCTACGACGGCAAGAAGGTGGAGCATCACTACGATATGAATATCCACCCTCTCTATTTCTTTGAGGTAGAGGGGGATATATATGCGCAACTCCTGAATGGCGACTTCTATCAGGTGCAGGGGCGGAAGTTTCGCCGCCTCATCAGTCGCCAGCAGATGGGTGGCAGCCACATCGTGTCGGCAGTGTCGGCAGGGCGTGGTAGAATGATTTTGAGCACGCAGTGGCATGGCTTATATAAATATGAAAATGGCATTCTCACCAGCCTCCCCACCGAAGCCGATGCCGCACTCAAGCGCTCTAATGTGAACCGTGCCACCTTTGTGCCACACGATTCCACCATTGTGGTGGGCACCATTCTTGACGGCGTGTATGGCTTCGGGCTGAACGGAAAACTGAAGTGGCACTACAATATGAGTAACCGACTGGGCAACAACTCGGTGCTCGACGTGAAATGCGACGATGCCGGCAATGTGTGGGTGGCACTCGATGCCGGTGTGGCACTCATCAACTCCAGTTCGCCTTTCTCGCTGCTCTCACCGGGCCATTCGGGCAAGGATTTCGGTATGGTGTATGGCGTGTATTCGCTTGCCGATAGGCTGTATTTCGCTACCAATCAAGCCGTTTGGACTTTGTTAAAAACCACAGGCGAGTTTAGCATCATTTCCGGTACGGAGGGACAAAACTGGTTTGTGAACAATTTCAACAATCAAATCATAGCGGGCAACAACGAGGGGCCGAACCTGATTACCGGACTTTCGTCGGCTCCGATTGCGCACACCAACCAAAGCAGCACGGCGATGCAGATTTGCAACATAGCCGGGCAGCGTGTGATGCTTGAATCGAGTTACTACAGCCTGCAAGTGTATAAGGAGGTGAACGGGAAATGGGCGTTCTCGCACTCGGTGGCAAATTTCCACGCCCCTGTGGCGCAACTTGAGGTTGACCACTACGGTAATGTGTGGGCTTCGCACATGAGCCACGGCTTGTTTCGCATCAATCTCTCCAACGACCTCAAAACCGCCACCTACAAGCGATACGAGTATCTTGGTGGCGAGAAGGAGCTCGACCGTTTCCACGTGTTCAAGATGCGTGGGCGCGTGATTTTCTCTTATAACAAGAAACTCTACACCTACGACGACCTCAACGACACCATCGTGCGCTTCAACGATTTGAAGGAAATTGAGAAAAGCGATATTTATTCGGCCGCGAAGGTGGACGAGAACACCTATTGGATTTCCACTTCGAAGGACTTCGTGCGTGTGCGATGGAACGGCAAGCGGTATGTGGCGCTCAACAATGTGGCTCCGTCGCTGTTCGGGCTCGACAACAACGACGAGACCAACACCGTGTATGTGGATGGCGGCATGGCTTACTTCTGCCTCAACAATGGCGTGGGCAGATTCAATATGGCGCAAGCCCAAGCGCGCAAGCAGCAGAAATACAGTTTGCGTGTGCTCAACGCCCTCACCACCGACAACCGAGGCGTGACACGAAACCTGCCCATAGCTGGCGGTGGCGACATTGAGTCGAACATCACCATCACGCTCACATACCCCAACTACAGTTTTGAGCCGCTGCGCTTCTGCTACCACCTGAAAGGCGGTGGCATAACGGTTGACAACGAGTTGAACGAGCCTGTAATCACCTACAATTCGCTCTCGTATGGCGACTACCACCTCACCGCCACGGTGAAGAGCGTAGATGGCACCGAGTTGGCAACGGTGGAATACAGTTTCTCCTATCCGCGCCCATGGTATTTGGCGTGGTGGGCAATATTGCTGTATGTGCTGATGTCGGTGGCGGCTATCTACCTATTCGTGCGCAACCGCACAAGGAAAACTGCACGCGACATGCAACGCCAATACGAGGATAAAAAACTCCAGCAAGACATTAAAATGCTTGAGCAAGAAAAGATTATCGCCGAGCAGAAACAGCAACTCCTGGAAGCCCAACTCAACGATAAGACCAAGGAGGTGGCTTCGATGGCACTCGATGCCATGGCGCGCAACCAGGCGATTGAGGGCATCAAGACTGCGCTGCGCGAAAAACACCGAAAGGGCAGCATCAGCCAGAGCGATATGCAGTCGATGCTCACCCAACTGGGCGCAAATGCCGACAGCGACAACTTCTGGGAACTGTATCAGAACAATTTCAACCTCATTCACAAGAATTTCTTCAAAAATTTGAAGGAGAAATATCCGTCGCTCACACCCAGCGACTTGCGATTCTGCGCTCTGCTGCGCCTCAACCTCTCCACCAAAGACATCGCCAAGTTCACCCAACTCAGCGTGCGTGGTGTGGAAGGCGCCCGCTACCGCCTCCGCAAAAAATTCAACCTCGATGAAGGCACCTCCCTCATCGACTTCCTCCTCTCCTTCCAGTAACAAAAGGCGAATCCCTGCAAAGGGTTGCCAATGTTGTCTTTCCCTGAAAAAAGTTGACTCATAAAAATGTTTTATTATGAGTTTTACA
>SAMEA104315436__coassemble_1089_pt1 | contig 21238 bp, 24 predicted proteins | sample SAMEA104315436__metabat2_low_PE_011 | metagenome-assembled genome bin SAMEA104315436 (sample SAMEA104315436) | gut metagenome | biome: Monkey gut; feature: monkey-associated habitat; material: faeces | place: China | collected 2013 | reverse complement strand
TTAAATTACCAAAATCCCTTGGTTTACAACATAGAAGAACCGTCCCTTTGGTTTGCTTTTTTTTTTAGGAATTAGGAATTGTTATGTTAGAAATTACACGATTTGTTTGGAATGTTGTCTTTTAATTGATAAATTTGCTTGAGATTTAAAGACTAACACTATATGTCAAGAAAAAGCCGAGAAATCAGTCCTACTGGCGTGTACCACGTGATGCTGCGCGGCATCAATCGTGGCAGAATTTTTGACGACGAGCAAGACTGTCGCAAGTTTGTAGAAATCCTCCGTCAAGTCACACATCCCAAGGACAAAGACGATGCTCCGATGCCACCATATTGCTCCATCTACGCCTACTGCCTGATGGATAACCACATCCACCTACTCATAGCAGAAGGCACAGAATCGCTGTCAAACACGATGAAACGCATAGGCGTGGCATACGTGAGCTACTACAACAAACGTAACGAGCGTCTGGGACCGCTCTTTCACGACCGCTTCCGCAGCGAGCCTGTGGCAGATGCAGGCTACTTTATCAATTTGCTGAGATATGTGCACTGCAATCCCGTAGAGGCGGGGATAGTTGAACACCCCTCTCAATACCAGTGGAGCAGCTGGCATGAGTATGACGGATCTATAAAAGCCAACTGCGTTTGCGACCACACATTACCATTTGCCAGCATGAGCCGGGAAGATGTGTGCGAACTGGTGTTGAACGTGAGCGAAAAACAAAGCCCCCAACCCCGAATCAGTCAGCGTCGCTTAACCGACACCGAAGCCACAGAAATTCTGCAACGAATTTGTGGCGAAGAGCCTGTGCTGAATATGCCAAAAGAACGTCAAAAAAGCGTGGTTGAAAGCGCCTTTGCAGCAGGCGTAGGTTTACGCCAATTATCAAGAATCACAAAAATAAGCTATGGAGCAATCGTTGTAATGCGTCGAAAATCATACAGCAAAACAAACAACAAACCAAAAGAACCGTCCCTTTGATTTTATTATCAATAGAATAATGGAAATCGTTAGAGCCCATTGTGCCTGTCCCATCAATTCTAAATTCGATGGTGGGAGCAAAGCCTCTGCTCCAGGTTTTGCTGCAAAGAAGCTCTTTTGTAAGTGTGCCTGTCGTTTTTGCGTATTCTGCTATAGGCACAGTAAGAATATCAGACGAGCCTATTAGAATTCCGTCAACTGTGGTAGAGACATTAAGAGGCATATTTTGCCAATCGACATTGGCAAAAGTGGATGCATCGCCTATTGTGAGAGAAAGCACGCCAAAAGCATCAGATGTAGCGGAAAGAGTTTCATCACATATGAGGCTGCCTTTGCTGTCGCTGATTTTTACTGACACATTCACTCTTTCATTAGTTCGGGGTTCACCTGTCTTCGTATCAAGCAACGATATCTGGTAGCCAATCTGGGCACTGCTTTGGATAGAAACGAACAAGCCGCAAAATATTAATAGAACAATTTTAAGTTGCATAAACCTATGTTTAATCATCAATCATATAGAATTTATTATTTTTTACGCTATAATGAAATACCCATCCCATAATATTATTGTGCCGATAAACATATACATTGTTGCCATCAATTTCAAATTGGCACCTTTCTGTATAGGGTTCCCATGGAACTACAAATGTTGCAATTCCATTGGATGCAAATGTCATTGAACGATCGTCAGGCATAGATATGGTCCTACCAACAAGCATTTCCATTGTTAGGACGCCTGTTGCCTTTGCGTATTCAGCAACGGGAACATTTAAAACACTGCTTGAACCGATCAGAATGCCGTCCACAGATGCCGAAATGCTTAGAGGCAGATTATTCCAATCAACATTTGAGAAGGTTGTTTCATTGCCTACGGTAAGAGACAAGACACCAAAAGCATCGGAAGTAACAGACTGGGTTTCATTACATATTATGTTGCCTTTGCTGTCGCTGATTTTCACTAAGACAGTCGTTTTTTCATTTGCTCGAGGCTCACCGGATTTGGTGTCGAGAAGAGATACTTGATAGCCGACCTGGGCTGATGTCGAGAATGCCAGGAGCATCGTAAGGAGAATAAATAATTGTCTCATATATAGTCTGTTAATTAATGCGATTGAGTGTATATGTTTGAGCTTTGCCTTTCTTTTTAACTGCCAAGGTATTAGGAGTTAAATCGATTATGGTGAGAGTAATATTTGGAATGGAAGAGTCGGTGAACGTGATTTTTACATCGCCCGCCTGTGGTTTATTCAGTGAATAATCAAAGAGCGACTCTGACATTGCGCCGGTACTGTCATCGTTAAATGTGAGAGTAACATTTTCATCGTCCATCACTCCTTCCCATTTACCGACAATGGAGGATTGTAGTTGCTCTGCAGGCATCGCTATTCCTACACCACCCATATAACTGAACAGTGGGTTTGACTTGATGCGCGGGGTGTAATTTCCCACAAGATAGCAAGTACCGTTAGAGGTTTTGGAACGTACATCCCAAGCTCCACCGGTGGCTGAAGCGTTTTGACTTGAAATATGGGAGAAGTAACTGTAGAACGAGCTTTTCGAAACGCCTGAATGCTCAGCTTTTACAACATAGTCACCATACTTGAAAACCGGACGAACCACAGTGCGTTCAGGCGACACCGTACTCCCTGAAGGTATCGAATTCAAATCAAAGCCATAGGCGAGTCCAATAGCCTCATCATTGTCGGCAGAGAGCATCTCATCCAAGAAGGCTGTAGACAGCGGTTCAGAAGGTGTTAAATCTTCAGCAACAGGTTCAAGATTGAATCCAACATTTAAGGGGTAGACTATTGGTTCGGCTACTTCGGTGCGTGACGCTATCGAGCTACTATTTACAGCTGTAGCAGTGGTGCGTTCAAATGGAGGGAATAGATGAATTTCTCGTTTAAAGAAATCGGTCGAAAGTGAAGGACCGAACGGAGTAATCTCTAAATTGTTCCCCAAAATGCTGTTAAACGTCTTGTAATAAGCAAACAGTTGGGATTGCAACCCGATCAGTGACATTGAAATATCCCCTTTTGCGTAAAGCTCAGGCGAATAATTTTGGCTTAGTTGCTGCAAAACGCCTAATCCGATTTCACCTTTAAAACGAGGACCGGCATTTACTCTAATACCGACACCGGCCAAATCTCCGATTAAGCCAAAACGCGCGGCAACTTCAAGCCCTGCAAAAATATCACCTTCCAACATAAGTTGTGCTCTTGCTTCATTTTTGCCATTATCTCCGGTCATAACAGATGGCGCGGTGAAAGTACTAACCCCATTCTGTCGCGTCCATTCGTATATTAATGAATACTCATGCAACATGTGATAATTGAAGTCGAGAGAAGCTGAAATTTTCAGGAAGAACGCCAAATCGAAAGATGGCACAAATATGCCGGCAATCGGACTGAGGTTGATAGTCTGTTCTTTATATTTTTTCTCAAACGTTTCAGTGTCATCCAACTTGAAATTAAAGTCGAGTTCAGTTTTAGGTTTCAGGGTGCATTTGACGTGATAGTAATGTTTTAAAACATTAAACACCATTTCAGTAAATTCATATCCTACACCTATATTGGATTTAAAACCCGAGACGTCAACCGAAAAATTCACCAAGTTTCCTTTACAATCTTTAAGGCGGCTAACAGACCTTGCTAATCTTTGGACATCAGGATCAGAAGCATCACCTGCGAAAAAGAATTCCGAGAATATTTCAGAAGGGTCAACAGTCTCTATGCCTATACTAATTTTATCGCTCCCGTTATTAATTGAGACAACCTTTGCACAAATACCGACAGGCAGCAGTTCTGTGATTTTGTCATAATACAGGAGGTCTCCGACTGAAGGAAGAATTGAGGATGGAGTTGACGGATTATACATCAAAGAGACCCCATCAAAAAATGTGATATATGGAATATCTATATCATCCTTGAGAATTCGGACGTTTGGCTTAATTTCGATTTTATTTCTGCCTCCAAAAGCGACACTATCAATCTCGGCGACAGGGATAAAATGACGGCTATCTCCATGAGTGGTAAAAACTTGACAACGGCCAAGAGAGTCGTTTTCTTCAATGATGATTGTGCGTATGCTGTCAGTGAAGAAAAGATTCACTTCACCCGAATTACGGAAAACAAGGAGTTGTTTATGTGGAGTGTTTGCCGCCACACTCAAAAGAAATGAGAGAGCAGCCAAAGTCGTGAGAAGCAATTTTTTCATTTCTTTAAGAATTTAAATGTTGTTCCCGAAATCTCTAAAAAATATATTCCTGATGACAAATCAGACACATCAATGAGTATCGGCGAGGCAGAATTTCTGACAGGAACGTTTTTTAAAGCAATTCCGCCATTGTCATAAATAGCGCAATTGGAATTTTTTAAATTGCCATTGCCATTATAGATTTCAATAACGTTATCCTTAAACACTATGTGAAGATCATCTGATAGTGTTTCAGATAGGGAAGCTTCGCGTGAATTACCAAATCGGTAACTGACAATATCTTCAATGAGGTAGCTCTTTGAATCAATTTTCAAAGATTCATCCTCAAATTCAATTTGAGGGTTTGACTCCAACAATACACAACTATAAGTGTTGTTGGCATGCTTAATCCAAATGCAATCAATTTCAGATTCTGCATAGGCAAAACACGGCATTAGGATTGCGGCCAGAAAGGTTAATAGATATGACTTCATCTGTGAATAATTATTGAATTTCCTTAATTCCGCAACACTATTACAAATATAACTTTTTAAGTACCTGAGCAACAAAAAGTTGCTCAGGATTTTGTCATGTCAGATTTTTCACCTATCTTAGTGTTGCAAATCAAAATATGTATCAAACCCGACAGACATGGCAAAGGTAGCAATAAAATCTGAGAAACTCTCTCCTTTTGGAGGAATTTTTTCAATAATGGAGCAATTTGACTCCAATCTCTCATCTGTAATCGACTCAACCCTCGGTATGAGATGCAGGTTGTATGGTTATCAATACAGCGAAGTCATCCGTTCGCTTATGAGCGTTTATTTCTGTGGCGGCTCATGCATAGAGGATGTCACCACTCATCTGATTTATCACCTCTCGCTTCATCCGACACTTCGCACATGCAGTGCCGACACGATTCTCAGAGCCATAAAGGAACTGACCCAGGATAACATTTCCTACACATCCGACACTGGCAAGACCTACGACTTCAACACGGCAGACATGCTGAATACACTGCTCCTCAATTGCCTATTGTCCACAGGGCAGCTGAAAGAGGGCGAGGGGTATGACGTTGACTTCGACCACCAGTTCATAGAGACAGAGAAGTATGATGCGAAACCCACATACAAGAAGTTTCTCGGATACCGTCCAGGTGTGGCTGTCATTGGCGACATGATTGTCGGAATAGAGAACAGCGACGGCAACACTAACGTTCGTTTCCACCAGCATAAACCAAAGGGACGGTTCTTTTGGTTACCACTTGCTAAATATATAAAGCACCCCATCCTTCTACAGACCAAAAACCGTCCCTTTGATTTTATTTTTTGTTATTTCTGAATATAAATATTATGTCAATATCTTTAAGTAAGAAACGAACCTTTTTACAAAGCCCTGTGGTAATAGCTTTGATTCTATGTTTCACATTCGGCTACTTCATAAATTTACTTTTAATTGAGTGGGGAGGCTGGGATTTACACAGAAATCAAAGAAAATTTTCTGTGCATTATTCTATTGACTCCAAAAATCCAAGAGCAATTTTTAATCAAATCCTAATCAAAAACTATAATGAGAATCAATCTTTAATACAGAAATATTATCATACCGACACGGTGGTGTCACCATTTATTCTGCAAGATAAAATGTATGATAATAAATATAAATCACAATATTATAATTCAAGATATGATGAAATGATTGATGTGACTTTGGTTTTAATTGATGGCTCTAATGCTAATATATGTATCGAATACTATCCAAAACATTTTCCTTGTAGTGGTATGGAAAAGTATAATTGTGCACGAGACTTTGTGAATGAAGCCTTGAATAAAAACCACATACAATTTGGAGACATCAACATTATTCCTATTCTCGGTCTATACTGGCAATTTTGGTATATTGATTATTGGTATTTGTTTTGGGGCGTATTTGTTTTTCTCCTTATAATAATTGTATTATGGGTGAAATATATAGTCATAAGCAAGCGAAGAACCTAAGGAATTTAATGGAGGGAATTATTTAGGATTTGTTTGGAACGTTGGGATTAAATTGGTAAATTTGCAACGAATAAAAAACACAAATAAAACGCTAACATTATGTTGAAAAAAAGCCTTTTATCTAAAGAATGTCGAGAAATCAGTCTCGCCGGCGTGCACCATGTGGTTATCCGCGGTTTCAATTATGAAAGAGTATTTAACGACGAGCAGGACCGCCGTAAGTTTTTGGAAATCCTCCACCAAATCACTCACCCAATGGACGAAAATGGTGCTCCGCTGCCGCCATATTGCACCATCTACGCCTACTGCCTGATGACGAACCACATCCACATACTCTTAGCCGAGGGCACTGAACAGATGTCTGACACGGTGGAGCGCATAAGTGAAGCATACATCAACTATTACAACAATCGCTACGAGCGTCAGAACCCACTATTTACCGAACGTTTGCACAGCAGAGTTGTGGACAACGTAGGCTACTTTCTCATTGCGCTGAGGTACATACACCAGAACCCCGTTAAGGCAGGAATAGTTAAAAGTCCCTCTCAATTCCAGTGGAGTAGTTTCCGCGAGTACGACGGCTCGATAGATACCGACTGCATTTGCAGCCACACGCTGCCATTTGCACACATGAGCAAGAAGGAGGTGTGCGAACTGGTGGTGAGCGTGAGCAAAAAGCGAAAACATAAAAAACGCACACAGAGAACTCGCAGCAATTTGTTATAAATCAAACAATAAAACAAAACACAAACCAAAAGAACCGTCCCTTTGGTGCGTAAATAATGCGAATTGTGGGGGATTGGTTTGGAATGTTGGGATTTAATAGATAAATTTGCTTGGGGTAGCCGATTGTGTGATAGGGCTACCGCAGTGATGATTAATTAACTTGTAAAAACGAACATACATTGATGAGAAAAACGGTATTTATCACAGGAGCCACAAGCGGCATCGGCGAGGCTTGCGCTCGCAAGTTTGCACAAGGTGGCTACAATCTGATTATCACGGCACGCCGTGCAGAGAAGTTGGCGGAAATCAAGGCACAACTTGAGGCAGAGGGCGCGAAGGTGAAAACGCTTACATTCGACGTTCGCGACGCTCAAGCGGCACAGGCTGCGGTGGAGTCGCTCGATGAGGAATGGCAGAAAATCGACGTGCTGATCAACAACGCCGGACTCGCACTTGGTCTTGACAAAGAATACGAGGGCGACCCTGAGGACTGGAACACAATGATCGACACCAACATCAAGGGACTTCTGACCATGACGCGCCTGATAGTGCCCGGCATGGTGAAGCGAAACGAGGGGCATGTGATAAATGTGGGCAGCGTGGCTGGCGATGCCGCCTACGCCAAGGGCAATGTGTATTGCGGCACAAAAGCGGCTGTGAAGGCGATTACCGACGGCTTGCGCATCGACGTGGCTGAAACGGCTTTGCGTGTCACCAACCTGAAGCCCGGACTGGTGGAAACCAACTTCAGCAACGTGCGTTTCCACGGCGACAACGAGCGTGCCGAAAACGTGTATAAAGGAATCACTCCACTCACAGGTGCCGACATCGCCGACGTGGCATTCTACGCCGCCTCAGCCCCCAAACACGTGCAAATAGCCGAAGTGCTCATCCTCGCCACCCACCAAGCCAACGGCTCCACCATCCACCGACAATAAGAAGTAGGGAATCAGAAATTAGAAACACCATCAAAGGGACGGTTCTTTTGATGGTGTTTCTAATTATTATATTGATAAACAATGTTATACACATTGTCTAAAAAGCATTATTTTCATACCTTTTAGCTACTTTCACGCAAAATAGAGGTAATTATTTTGGAAGTTAGCCATTAAATTCATACTTTTGCTATATAATTAAATTCGAAAAGCTTATGCCACGATTAAGCCGAGAAACCAGCCCTACAGGCGTGTATCATGTGATGCTACGCGGCATCAACCGTAGTCCTATTTTTGCCGACGAGGACGACTGCCGCAAATTTGTAAAAATATTGCGTCAGATCACCCATCCAAAAGATGCCGACAACAAGCCGTTGCCGCCCTACTGCAACATTCACGCATATTGCTTGATGACTAATCACATTCACTTGCTTATAGCCGAAGGCGCAGAACCACTGGCGAACACGATGAAGCGCATCGGTGTTGCCTATGTGAGTTACTTCAACAAGCGTCACGACCGTCTCGGTCCTTTGTTTCACGACCGCTTCCGGAGCGAACCTGTGGCAAAAGCCGCCTACTTTATCACCCTTTTGCGCTACATACATTGCAACCCTGTGGAGGCAGGAATTGTGGATGCACCGGGCAAATATCAATGGAGCAGTTGGCACGAGTACGACGGCAGTATCAAGACCGACGGCGTTTGTTGCCACAAATTACCATTCTCACGCATGAGTTGGAAAGAAGTGTGCGAATTGACGCTCAATGTCAGCAACGTGCAACGCCCGCAGTCGAGCATCAGCCACCGTCGCCTAACCGATATGGAGGCAACAAGAATTATCACCCAAATTTGTGGCAATGAACCCATAAAGCAACTGCCGCAAAAGCAACGCCACAATGCCATTAATGCTGTGGTTGCCGCTGGAGTGAATATGCGCCAGCTGTCAAGAATTGCACAAATTGACTATAAAACGATTGCTTTAATTATCGGAAAATCAAAGTAATAAACCAAAATACCATCAAAAGAACCGTCCCTTTGATGGTGGTAATTTATATCACCTTTTTAAAATGAAAATAATTATGAAAAGATTTCTGTTTTTGATTGTGGCGATGCTGGTTGTGGCATCGGGAGGCAGCGTAGAGGCGGCTTCGAAAAGAGTTAAGAAAAAAGCGAAAAGAAAAGTGGAAACTGTGGAACAGAGAGTTTTGGGCAAACACATGTGCTCTTTGCAGTGGATTTCTTGGAACTATTTCGGAACGGTGAACATCACCAAGCAGCCCGATGGCACATTGCGGTGCGTGGGCGGACAGAAAAGCCGCGAGTGCGACGACTATTTGAAGATTGACGGCACCATCACCATCGAAAATGCCGATTGCCTAATTTTCAACGGCGTGATTGAAACTAAAGTCAGTTATCTTGCCAACGGACAAGCCGTGGTGCGCACTGGCGAACAGCGGTTTTTACGCACCGGCGAGCGCAGATATTGGCGTATGCAGAACATGCGGAATCCCGTAGACGATTGCACAGATTACGTAGATATCTACATGCGGAGATAGCAAAATATGCAAAAAACAAGCCAAATCACACCACTATAATCCACGCTTAATCAAGTAATTAAAACAGAACACCATCAAAAGAACCGTCCCTTTGATGGCGTTTTTTTTGTTATGTAAGATGATGAGGGGGGATTAGTGGAGGAGCTCGCCGAGGCTGGTGGTGAGGTTGAGCATGAAGGTGGTGGCACCTGTATGGGGCTGGGCAAATGCCACGCCGAAGCCGAACGATTTCACTTTCATGCCGGCTCCCAATGATAGGCCGGAGAGGAAGTTGCGCTGATATGTGCTCATATCGGTGCGCACTTTGTGGTTGTAGCCAAGGCCGATATACATATTGTCGCTGGGCAGAAATTCCAGACCGAGCACAAGGTGACGCATGAAGTTGGAGCCGAAACTCTCTTTCTTCACCAGGTCGCTGTTGGTGTTGTTCTTGTCCTCTGGTTCGTAGTATGGCAGACTCCATTTGCGCAGGTTGTAGGCGGTGATGGAGAGGCGGAATGGCGATGTGCCAAACCTCTGCGAATAGCCCAGCTGAATATCCCATGGCAAGCGGTCTTTAGCATCGGTGGTGCCGTTGAACTTCTTCACCTGGCCACCAAGGTTTTTTGCCACCACAGAGAGCGAGAGCTCGTTATCGGGGTTGTAGATGTTCACACCCAAGTCGGCGGCGATGGCTCCAGCCGAGAAATCGCCATATTTTGAATACAAATATTTCAAAGTGATACCACCACGAATGTTGGTGGCGATGTCGTGAGAGTAGGTCACGTTGAAATTAATGTCGCTGGCGTTGAATTTGCCCAAAACTGTACCTTGGTTGTCGGTTTCGGTCATGCTGCCGTAGCCATAGTATTGAAGCCCCACAGCAAATGCGCTATGCTCGGTAAGTCCCTGGCCATATCTCACGCCAGTGAAATTGGTGGAGCCGATGTATTTCATATAGTTCACGCCCACTTGGTGGTCAAATTCCGGTCCCAGAAGCGCAGGGTTTTGCTCCACAAGGTTGATGTCGTCGTCGATGATGGTAAGGTTGTGTCCGCCAAGCCCATACACATGCGACGACGGGCTCACGTTGAGAAATTCGTAAGCCGTGGTGCCGTCTTGAGCCCACGTCGCAAAACTCACAGCCCATGCGGCAAGCAGGCAGATATAGCGATGAATGGATAATTTCATACTTTAATATTAACGCGTTATAATCTATTAACGCACACACACCTTGAAATCGTATATCCTTTTAATTTTTTTTACAACATTCGGTGAATTTTGCCCAATCTGTAAAAATAAATGAAACAATATTAATCATTTTCAAATTTGACCTTTCGAGTATTGAAATTTGCGAAAACGAAATTATATTTGCAATGTTTTTAACAGGAAAAGCACTGCTTTACGGCTCGTTTAAAACACTATTTATTTGTAAATCACAATGATGCGACAATACAAACATATTTTACCACTCTTCGTGTTATCGGCACTCATTCTTTCCGCTATCGAGGCCACAGCGCAAACGCGCCCTCGTGCCAGCCGAATTGGTGTAGTGAATCCTATGTCGCCCGACCACACCTCATATCTCGAATTTTACGAATTTGAGCAAGTTGATGTGCAACCATCATTCCCTGGTGGCGAACGTGGTCTTGTGAAATTCGTAAACAACACTCGCGAATATCCCTACCACGAATACGTGGCACGCCAGCAAGGCCGCGTGCTTTGCAGCTTCATCATCCTCACCGACGGACAAGTGTCGCACGTGAAAGTGCTCCGCAGCTCCGGTCACGAGGCTCTCGACAACGAAGCAGTGCGTGTAATCAAAAAAATGCCCCGATGGGAAGCCGGAAAAATGTGGAACACAAAAGTGAACGTGCGCTGCATCCTCCCCATCGCATTCCGACTATAGCAAACTATATACAAGAGACAAGATATATTTAACCCCCAAATGAAAGTTAAATAGGAGTTGTGCCACGATGTGAATCGCAGCACAATTTTTTTATCCCCCATCCCCCATTATTCCTTGAGGAAATGGGGATTTTTGCACGACTTTTTTTGGTAATTTTGCATATCGTAATTTTACTTTTTGACTTTCACTCGGTTGATAATAATGTAAGGGGTTTGCAAAAAAGCCCATACAACTACGAGCTCGCAGACTAACGACATTCACTAATCAGTAAAATTAAGGAATTATGATTACGATAAAGAACAAAATAATGATAATGGTGCTGATGACGCTTTACTGCATCGCAGCGGCAGAGGCACAGCACTATCGTGGCGCACATCGCCCCATATTTATCAACCCAAGGCCTGTGCATGTGACGAAAGTGGTAAGCCACCCTGTGGTGGTGTCGCGCGTCACCAACCGATTGAGCCAAACCGACCGACTGGAAATGGCGATAACCTATATCAAAAGCCACGGTTCAATCAACGCCAAGCAATACAGCGACATCACTGGATTGAAAAAAGCCACTGCAGAGGCAGAACTCGACGCTTTCGCATCACGCCGCAGCAATCCTATTGTCACTCATTTTAACCCCAATCGGTCATTAGGCCGTGTAATAATTTTTTAGATTACTTCTTGCGGTCTTTCGGCTTTTATAAGATGCCTTTCGCTTGTTTTTAATTCGTAATAGCTCGCTATCACTCATTAAAAGACAAACAAAATTCATTCTTCTAAAATCCCGAAACACCACAAGCCCTAATGACCGATTTGGGTTTAATGGAAAAAAGAAAGTTTACATCATAGCATGACGATTGACGACAAGCATATTATTGAGGCCATTCGCTCCAATCCCGAAAACGGATTCCGCAAGCTGCTCACAAAATACAAGGAGCCAATTTATTGGCATATCCGGCGTATTGTGGTGGTGCACGACGATGCACAAGACGCAGCACAGGAAACATTCGTGAGGGTGTTCCGCAACTTCAACAGTTGCGAGGGAAGCGACAAACTGCACGGATGGATTTTCAAAATCGCCACCAACGAGGCCCTGCGTATGCTTGAAAAAAGAAAAAACGCCACCCTGTCGTTAGACGACGAAGACACATCTATAACGGGGCATACCATTGCCGATGAATACTTCGACAATGCCGACAAGGTGGCTGTACTGCTCCAGAAGGCAATCCTTAGCCTGCCCACAAAGCAGCAGTTGGCATTCAACCTACGCTACTACGACGAAATGAGCTACAACGAGATTGCCGAAGTAATCGAATCCACAGCTTCCGCTGCCAAAATGAACTATCATTTAGCAAAAGACAAAATAGTGAAATATATCAATTCTAACGACCTGTAACGATGAACAAAGATTTTGATTTCGATAAAGTGGGCAAACGTATGCCTTATCAGGTGCCTGAAAGCTTTTTCAACCAGTTTGAATCAAATGTGATGCAAGAGGTGAAAAGCGAGATTGCGGTAGCAAAAAATTCGCACTTCCGCCGCCGCTTCACTTGGGGCACTATCATTGGCGCGGCTGCCGCCGTGGCACTACTGGTGACGGTGAATTTGAAATCGACGAAGGTCAACGAATATTCAGCCGAGGCCGTGAATCAAGCGTTCAACCAACTCCAGCCTGCCGACCAGGATTATCTGCTGGAGGTGTATGAAGAAGATGTGTTTTTCAACGACCAGTATTAAATAGTATTAACCAGTATCAACCAGTATTAAATAGTTAAAAAATTAAACGATATGAAACAGATAGTAAAATTACTCATGGTGGCAATCTTTGCAACAGCAACATGCACCATGGCATTCGCACAGAATCAAGGAAAGAAACAGCGCATGTCGCGCGAACAACTGGCTGAGGTGCAAGCTCGCCACATTGCCAAAAAACTGGCTCTCAACGACGAACTCACCAACAAATTTGTAGAGGTTTTCAGCCAACAGCAGAAAGAGATTTGGGCGTTAGGTCCACGCATCGGTCGCAAGGCGCAAGCCACCGACGAAGAGCAGATTCAACAACGCTTCGAACGTAGCGAAAAGATTCTTGCCATCAGAAAGAAGTATTACAAGGAATTCTCCCAGTTCCTCAGCCAAGCCCAAATCAACAGGGCGTATGAGATTGAGCGACAGACCATGAAGCGCCTATCGAAAAAAGGCAAACGCCAAGCAAATAAAAGGCAAAACCGATAAGGCATCACCACCGTGACCATCGACCGCCCCACCAACCTCGATCCAAACTGGTACACCCTGCAAGGTCAAATCATCTCACACCCCACAGCCCCAGGCATCTATATCCATCAAGGCAAAAAAACACTTATCAAATAGCATCTATCTATCATAGCCAAAACCCAAGTGAATTGCCGTTTTCAAAAACGGTGGTGGAGATTATTCGGGGTCGTCGAGGCGGAAGATGGTGAAGTTTACTTTGCCGTAGATGCGGTGCTGATAGAAGTGGGGCAAGTGGCTGAAGTCGTAAGCCTTGCTGTGTTCAATCACGAAGATGGTGTCGGGTTTGAGCATTTGTGAGTTGAGCACCAGTTCGGGAATGGTGGCGAAGTCGGGCAAATCGTATGGTGGGTCGGCAAAAATGATGTCGAACTTCGTGCCGCACGTTTCCACAAATTTCAGCGCATCGCCCTTCACTTGAATGAGGTTGGGGTCGTGGAGTTGCTCTTTCACCTTGCGAATGAAATTGTACTGCGTAGCCGCCTTCTCCACGCTGGTCACTTGGGCGCAGCCGCGTGAAAGCAGTTCGAAACTGATGGCACCAGTGCCCGAAAAGAGGTCGAGAGCAGTGAGTCCTTCAAAGTCCACCCAGTTACCAAGCACATTGAAAATATTTTCGCGCGCCATGTCGGTAGTGGGGCGAGCGGTGATGTTGGTAGGCACTTGAAAACGGCGACGGCCGTATTTTCCGCTGATTATTCGCATAGGGCTAAAAGAATGAGTTCGAGTGGCGCCTTCACCGCGTCTTGCCCAATGCGCAGGGCTGCCGCAGGGAAAATGGAAGGCATCACATAGTTAATGTATTTTCGGAGAGTGGGGATAGCAGCATCGCGAAGCGGCTTGCCCCCAGTCACAAAAAGTTCGTTTTTATTGGCATCAAGTCCGAAACTCTGCCATGCATTGAGCGCATAGTAGATGGCGTTGGCCGCATCGGCGCATGGGAAGGAGTTTGCCATCACCAAGGCGCGGTCGCGCACGATGAGCAGGTCGATGCGCTCGGGGTGCAGATTGAGGTGCATACACGCCCCTGTGCGGTGCTCGTCTTGATGCTTGAAATGCTCCATCAGTGGATAGAGGTGGTGCACCACAGGTGGCATATTGAAGGTGCGCTGCAAGAATCCGAGTAGCCCCTTCGGCATTTCGTAGGCAATATGCACACCGCAGCGTGGAAGCGCACAGAGGGCGAAATCGCCTTCCATATCGGGAAACATCGCCTCGAAGGCATCTTGCGCATCGAGTTCGTCGGCGAACGCCTCCGGCAAAATCATGAAGTGCTGACTTTCGACCATGATGCGCACTTTCTTGTAATCGTTGAGCAGCACGGGATTGTCGTAGATGGCATTTTCCGCAGCCTTCAGATAGCTGCCACAGCTGAGGTCGAGAGGCAATGTGCCCGTAATCAGCGAGTTTTCCTCGTCGATGTCGTGAAGCGTGTATTGCACATCGCTGGGGCCAAACGCCAGTTGAAGCGTCCAATATTCGGGGTGCTGTATGTCGATATTTGCTGTGGTGCTGGAAAGATTACTCATAATTTCATAAACAGTGCTTTTGCAAAATTAGCAAAATTCTCACTTATGTCAAAATCGGATTTTCGCACTTCTGCGTCAAAATTCTCATATCCAGCGTAATTATCGCCAAGCGAAAATGCGAAGCGGCACGGCACAACGCCACGGAGCGCGGAGTAAAAAAAAGGTGGATATGCTTGGTAGTGTAGTGGGTTTGCAGTAATTTTGCATAGGATTTATCCGATATACAATCTATATATGATAGAACGACACGTGATTATCGACAATGTGGACCCCGTGGTTTTCTATGGGGTAAACAATTGCAACATACAACTTATCCGCAACCTCTTCCCAAAGTTGCGCATGGCGGCTCGTGGCAATGTGATTAAAGTGATTGGCGACGAGGAGGAAACGGCGCTCTTCGAGCAGAAAGTGAAAGAACTTGCCGACTTCTGCAACCACTACAATCAACTCAACGAGGAAGTGATCATCGACACCATCAAGGGCACTCCACCCAAGGAACTGAAGATGGACGATGCCATCATCTTCGGCGTGAACGGCAAGCCTATCAAGGCACGCACGCCCAATCAGCAGCTGCTGGTGAAAACCTTCACCGAAAACGACCTCACCTTCGCACTCGGTCCTGCCGGCACCGGTAAAACCTACCTGGCGGTGGCTATGGCGGTGCGCGCGCTGAAAAATCGCGAGGTGCGCAAAATCATCCTCTCACGCCCAGCCGTGGAAGCCGGCGAGAAACTCGGTTTCCTGCCCGGCGACATGAAGGACAAAATCGACCCCTATCTCCAGCCGCTTTACGATGCCCTCGAAGACATGATTCCCAACGCCAAGTTGAAGGAATATATGGAAACGAAGGTGATTCAAATCGCCCCCTTGGCATTTATGCGTGGCCGCACGCTCAACGATGCCATCGTGGTGCTCGACGAGGCGCAAAACACCACTACGCACCAAATCAAGATGTTTCTCACACGCCTCGGCATGGGCAGCAAGATGATTGTGACAGGCGACGTGACGCAAATCGACTTGCCTCGCACCACCGCTTCGGGATTGATTCAGGCACTGAAGATTTTGCGCAACGTGAAAGGCATCGGCAGGGTGGAATTTGAGAAAAAAGACATCGTGCGCCACCACTTGGTGCAGCGCATCGTGGAGGCTTACGAACGCCACGACGAGGAAGAGCAAGCCACCCCACCCCAACAACAACAATGAAAACTTCTATTCAAAACATATAAAATATCAAATCAATGGCTAAAACTTTAGTTCGCACCGACTTCAACTTCGAAGGTCAAACAAATGTGTATCATGGTAAAGTGCGCGATGTTTACAGCATCGGCAACGACATTCTCGTGATGGTGGCAACCGACCGTATTTCGGCTTTCGACGTAATCCTTCCAAAGGGTATTCCCTCAAAAGGACAAGTTCTTAACCAGATAGCGGCATCATTCCTCGATGCCACTGCCGACATCGTTCCTAACTGGAAACTCGCTACACCCGACCCAATGGTAACCGTGGGCAAGAAGTGCGAAGGGTTTGCCGTTGAAATGATTATCCGTGGCTACCTCACCGGCAGCGCATGGCGTGCCTACAAGGAAGGCTGCCGTGAAATTTGCGGCGTGAAACTCCCCGACGGTATGCGCGAAAACGAGCGTTTCCCAGAGCCAATCATCACCCCAACCACCAAGGCTGCGGAAGGACACGATGAAGACATCTCTCGCGAAGAAATCATCGCCAAGGGCATCGTGAGCAAAGAGGACTACGAACAGGTGGAGAAATACACCCGCGCCCTGTTTGCACGCGGCACCGAAATTGCAGCAAGCAAGGGTCTTATCCTCGTCGACACCAAGTATGAATTTGGCAAGGCCGATGGCAAGGTGATTCTCATGGACGAAATCCACACCCCCGACAGCAGCCGCTACTTCTATGCCGATGGCTATCAGGAAAAATTTGAGAAAGGCGAGCCACAGAAGCAGTTGAGCAAGGAATTTGTGCGTCAATGGCTTATCGAAAACGGATTCATGGGCAAGGAAGGTCAGCAAGTGCCTGAAATGACCGATGAATACTGCGAAACCGTATCGCAACGCTACATTGAGCTCTACGAAGACATCACTGGCAAAAAGTTCGTGCCTTGCGCCGACGAAGACCTCGCCGCCCGCATCGAAAAGAACGTAAGCGAATATCTCAAGACACTGTAATTCTCATCAGAAGATTTTTTTTCAGAAGTTAAGGAGTTAAGAAGTTAAAGAAGTTAAGACAATTGCCTCGGCTCTGGGGGCTGGTTATTTTTCGGACCTCGTCAGACCTCGTCAGACCTGTCGGACCTGTCAGACCTGTCCGACTTCCTCCCAAACTCGTTGACCCGTAGACCTGTTGACTCGTAGACTCAAAAAAAGACGTGAATAAAGTAGAACAAATAAAGCCCTATAGCGAAGCCGACGGCAAGACCGAGCAGGTGCAAGCCATGTTCGACTCCATTGCCCCAGCCTACGACTTCATGAACCGTGCCATGACGCTTGGCATCGACAAATGGTGGCGTAAGGTGGCGCGCAAGAAAGTGGCTACCGTAGCCCCCAAGCGACTGCTCGACGTGGCTACCGGCACTGGCGACTTTGCCATTCAACTCCACAACCCCCTGCACTGCACCGGGAAGGTCATCGAGCAACGGTATGCTGGAGGTGGCGCGCAAGAAGGTGGCCGATAAGGGACTTCAAGAGCAAATCACCTTCGAGCAAGGCGACTGCCTGAAGATGCGCTTCAGCAGCGAGAGTTTCGATGCCGTGACCGTGGCTTTCGGTGTGCGCAATTTCGAGCACATCGACCGTGGCTACGAGGAAATGTATCGCGTAATCAAGCCTGGCGGCATGCTTTGCGTGCTGGAACTGTCAACACCGCAAAACCGCTTCATTCGCTTCTTCTACGACCTCTACGCCATGCACATCATTCCGTTTGTGGGTTCGCTGAAAAGTGGCGACAAAAGCGCCTACCGCTACCTGCCCGAAAGCATCGCAGCCGTGCCGCAAGGCGAGCAGATGCTCGAAATCATGCGTTCGTCAGGTTTCAAGCACTGCAAGGTGCACCGCCTCACCCTCGGTGTGTGCAGCATCTACACCGGCATCAAATTATAGCATTACGAAAAAAATCCGCTATATCGTTCCCCAAAAGGCAAATTCAAGCCCTTTGGGGAATTTTTATTTAAAATATGTGTTGCTCGTATCGCTAAAATGATTACTTTTGTGATAAGAATTATCAAACATACAATTATAGGTTAATTAATTATGGGAGCAATTAAAACTATCGGCATTCTCACTTCAGGAGGCGACGCTCCAGGTATGAATGCCGCAATTCGTTCAGTCACTCGTTCGGCAATTTACAACGGATTCAATGTGAAAGGAATTTACCGTGGCTACAAGGGACTTATCGACGACGAAATTGTAGATTTCAAAACTCAAAACGTATCAAATATTATCCAACAGGGTGGCACTATCCTGAAAACTGCACGATGCAAGGAATTTACCACCGAGGAAGGCCGCGCCCGCGCTTTCGACGTGATTAAGAAGCACGGCATCGATGCATTGGTGGTGATTGGTGGCGACGGTTCGCTCACTGGTGCACGCCAGTTTGCCAGTGAATTCGACTTCCCTATCATCGGTTTGCCAGGCACTATCGACAACGACCTCTACGGCACCGACCACACCATCGGCTACGACACCGCCCTCAACACCATCATGTGGTGTGTGGACCGTATTCGCGACACTGCCACCTCACACGAGCGCCTTTTCTTCATTGAGGTGATGGGCCGCAACGCTGGCTTCCTTGCCCTCAACGGTGCAATCGCCAGTGGTGCCGAGGCTGCCATCATTCCAGAAATCTCCACCGAGGTCGACCAGTTGGCTGAACTGATTCAAAACGGCTTCCGCAAGAGCAAAAACTCATCAATCGTGCTCGTGGCAGAAAGCCCCGTGACCGGTGGCGCAATGGGACTGGCAGAACGCGTGCGCAAGGAGTTCCCTGAATACGATGTGCGTGTCACCATTCTCGGTCACCTCCAGCGTGGTGGTTCGCCCACAGCGCAAGACCGCATTCTCGCATCACGCATGGGTGCGGCGGCAGTAGATGCGCTGCTCGAAGGCCAACGCAATGTGATGATTGGCGACGACAATGAGGAGATTGTGTATGTTCCATTCAGCAAGGCTATCAAAAACAACAAGCCTATCGACCGCGAACTGCTCAACACACTCCGCCGCCTTTCTATCTAACCCACCGCTGACGGATTACGAAAGAAAATAATCGTTTATCATCATATCACTCAACTGGTCTGTGGGAGCGACACCACATTTCGCACCCGACCAGGTGAGTGATTTAACCAACAAATAGTATTATGAAATACAATTTTAAAGAAAAACAAGCCATTGTATCGGTAGTCATGGCAATGGCACAAGCCGATGGCGTAATCGACCCTAACGAACTCGCATATTTTGAACAGTTGCAAGAGTTGCTCCGCATCTCCGATGAAGAACTGTGCGACGTGACTGCCACCATCGACAACGACTTCTCGCTCTTAGGGCTTATCGTGCTCTCGAAAATGGAAAATCAGAAAAAAGCCGATGTGAAGAAGATGCTGCTGCAAATGATGACCAGCGATTGCGACCTCAATGAGAAGGAACTCACGCTCTTCAACTTTGTTTGCCGTGTCACCGGCATGGACGCTGCCACCGACAGCCTTCTCGGCAGTGGCGAACTCGACTACGACCCTACACGCATCCTCACAGCCGACGCTATCAAGAAAATCAAAAGCGCAGAAAAACACCTGCTCGGTGAAGGGAAAAAATAACACACTCACTCTTTTTTAACATACACCCCCATATTCAATTCAAAAAAACTAAATGAAATGAAAGCGAATCGACGACTGTTAACTATGATTTTGGCAAGTGCCTTGACCTTCGGCATCGCCAATGCTAAAAACGACGAATATAAGCACGACAACTGCTACAACTATATGCGTGGCTTGGAAGCCGTGCAGAACGAAGACAACGACGAAGCCATCAAGTATCTGAAGGCAGAAGTGGAACAGCACCCCAACTGCGACCGTGCATACCAGCAGCTGGCTGTAATCTACGGCAATCAAGGTGAGAATGGTGATGCGCTCACTTGCATCGACCTCGCCATCAAGCACTGCCCCAAAAAGGACACTTATAACCAATCATACAACCATTATGTGAAAGCAAAAATCATAGAGAATCTTGGTAGTATTGAAAATGCCGAGGCAGAATACAATAAGTCGATTAAGCTCGATCCGGAAAATTATGATCGCTATGTATCAAGAGGTGATTTCTACTACAACCGACAGATGTTTGAGACAGCTGCTGCCGACTATAAGAAGGCTACTGAGCTACAACCCGGATTGGCTATAAGCTTCACCCGCATGGGAATGTGTATGGAGGCTTTGGATAGAATACAAGAGGCATACGACTGCTACGACTACGCCTTGAAACTGTCGCCTGGCGACAACACCGTTATCGCCTACAAAGGTGATGCCCTACTCAAACTCAAAAAATACAACGATGCGATCAACTGCTACATTGAAGCCATCAGCGGTGACAACGACAATGAAGCCGCCCTCAATGGCTTGGCAAGTGCCATTGAAGAAGCGCCCGATGCTCTAATTGCCAAGTTGAGAGCGCAACGCCTCAAAAACCCGAAAGAAGAAATATGGACAGTGATTTTGGCCACCACTCTGAAAATCAAGCAAGAGTATGATGAGGCCATCGCTCTGTTTAAAGAACTACAGAAAGACGACCAAAGCACTGACTATTATTCTTCGATTGCAGAATGCTACCAATTGGCGGGCAACTACCCTCTGGCAATCAAATACATTGAGAAGGCGATTGAAAACGACCCCGAAAACTACCAACATGTGTTCAACAAGGCCAACTACCTCAACAAAATGGGGCTACACGACAAAGCCATCGAGGCAGCGAATATGTGCATTGAGGAATACCCCGACAATGGTGCTTTCTATGCTTTCAGAAGTATGCTCCAAATGGGCAAAAAGGACTACGAAAAGGCGTATACCGACGTTAACACAGCCATCAACTTGGGCGAAGACGACACCGACAACCGTTTTCTCAGGGCAAGAGCCCTGCTGTTCTTGGGCAGCGCGTATCTCGGCACTTCGCCCGC
>SAMEA104315436__coassemble_1080_pt1 | contig 21524 bp, 20 predicted proteins | sample SAMEA104315436__metabat2_low_PE_011 | metagenome-assembled genome bin SAMEA104315436 (sample SAMEA104315436) | gut metagenome | biome: Monkey gut; feature: monkey-associated habitat; material: faeces | place: China | collected 2013 | reverse complement strand
GAAATACGACTATGCCATCACATGCCACAAGGCGCAAGGCGGACAGTGGCAGAATGTGTTTATAGATATGGGGGCTATCATGCCCGACGCTTTCACTCAACTCGATTTCTACCGTTGGCTCTACACCGCCATCACCCGCGCTCGCTCGCAAGTGTATCTCATCAATTGCCCCCTCGACACCGACATGCCGAGTTTCTGAAGTCAACAAGTCAACGAGTCAACAGGTCAACAGGTCAACGAGTGGGGGTGACGATAGGGCTGATGGGACCGAAAATAAAAACACCTGTTTAATCCATTGTAATCGGATTAAACAGGTGTTTTTATTTTTTTAGAGCCCAGCGGAAGAATCAGTGGGATTTAACGCCCACAGCAGAAATTCTGCGAGTGGGATCTGTGTGAGGCTGAGTTACTTCACTTCTGCGCCCATCAAGTTGTACTTCTTGTCGCCGGCGATGATGTAGATTTGTCCGTTTTCAATCACCTTGCGAGCCTTCACTTCCTTAGCAGCGGTCACATCGGTGATGGCTGATGAAATGGCATTGTATGAAACCTTGATGTTGTCGAAAATCACACGGTTTGCGCCCTTGTTCACCTTGTGAGGAGCGTCGGTAGCGATTGGGAATTCAGTGGTTGTGTAGTCGGTGGTTTTCACTTTAGGAATCAGCGACAGGAACACCACTTGAGTTTCGGCAGTTGCGCCCTTGATGGTGAGTTCTTTCTTAGTGCCTTCAAAGCCCCATGCTTGGAGTGTGTCGCCAGTGATAAAGCAATCGCTGGGGATTTCCACCACAGCGGCATCCACTACAAGGGCCTTGCCATCAGCATCAAAATAATTCACCTTAGTGGTTTTAGCAGCACCTTCAATTTTGCCAGCGCCGAGCACTGTCACACCATAGTATTGGTAATCGTGTTTGCCACCCGACTTGTAAGTGCCATCTGCATTAAAATTAAACGCAGAGGAGTAACCGATACCCTGCCAAGAGAGTTTCACATCGGTGGCTTCGGTGAGCGATGCGAACTTAGGAGACACAAGGTCGCCACCATTGCTGGTCTTTGAAATGCGAACGAAACCTTGGCAAGCATACAAGTAGGAAGTGCGAGAACTCCAACCATTGAGGTCAGCCACATTACCATCGGTTTGAATGGTGTTGTAGTTTGGTTGGTATTCCACACCTTCCACGTCCTTACCAGTCCATGGGTTCTTGCCATACTTGTGAACACCTGCTTCCATTGCAGTTTCAAGCTTGTCGAAATTTTCTTGAAGAACCACTACTTCTTCGGCTTGTGCACCGAAAAATGAACTTGCTGCAACAAATGCAGACACCAAAACTTTAGAGTAAATCTTTTTCATATATTACGTTTTTTTAATAGGTTAAAATATGATGAAGCAAAGTTACACATCTTTTCTGAATAATGTTCATCAAAAAGCAAATATTCATATTTTTGTAATAAAAGTCAACGAGTCAACAGGTCAACGAGTTGAGATCCGATGGGTCCGATTGGGTCGGAAAAGTCTGGAAAAGCAAAACACCCATTAAATCCGCAAATTGGATTTAATGGGTGTATTATTTTTTTAGAGCCCTGCGGAAGAATCTGTGGGATTTAACGCCCACAACAGAAATTCCGCGAGATCCGTGGGATCTGTGTGAGGCAAAGTTACTTCACTTCTGCGCCCATCAAGTTGTCCTTCTTGTCGCCAGAGATAATGAGCACTTGACCGTTCTCAATCACCTTGCGAACCTTCACTTCCTTTGCCACGTTGAGGTCGTTCACACCAGATGGGGCAGCAACCACAACCTTGATGTTGTCGAAAATCACGCGGTTCACCTTCTTGTTCACACCGTGGGGAGCGTCAGCGTCTTCTGGCATGTCAGCGGTGGTGTAGTCAGTAGTTTTAGCCTTGGTGAAGTTTGGAATTGTTGACATAAACACTACTTGAGTTTCAGCGGTAGCACCCTTGATAGTGAGTTCGTTCTTAGTGCCTTCGAAAGTCCAAGCTTGGAGAGTGTCCATAGTCACGAAGCAGTCGGTAGGAATCTTTACAAGAGCAGCATTCACTTCAATGTCGTTCATGTTTTCATCCTTGTAAGCCACCTTACCCATCTTGGCAGCACCTTCAATTTCGCCTGCGCCGAGCACAGCCACATAGTAGTATTGATGGTCATGCACACCGCCTGACTTGTAAGAGCCATCATCGTTAAGAACCACGAGAGAAGTGTAGCCAATACCTTGCCAAGAGAGCTTTACATCGGTTGGTTGAGTGAGAGAAGCAAACTTAGGAGACACGAGGTCGCCACCAAAGCTGGTCTTAGAGATACGAATGAAACCTTGGCAAGCATACATATAAGTAGTGCGAGAGCTCCAACCATTGAGGTCTGCCACATTACCGTCGGTTTGAATGCTGGCGTAGTTTGGTTGGTATTTCACACCTTCCGCGTCCTTACCAGTCCAAGGGTTCTTGCCATACTTGTGAACACCTGCTTCCATTGCAGTTTCAAGCTTGTCGAAATTTTCTTGAAGAACCACTTGTTCTTCAGCTTGAGCGCCACACACAGCAGCAAACGCGATAGCTGCTGTCATCAAAAATTTTGAGTAATTTTTTTTCATAAATAAAAGTTTATTATTTGGTTAAAAAGTAATATCTCCACAAAGTTACAGATAATTTCAATATGTAGGTTCACCAAAAATAATTTTTTTCAACTTTTTTTTCAGTAAAAGCACGAAAGTGTTATTTTTCAGCGATTTTACGCCCTATTTACCCATATTTTTAATATTTTTGTAACATCAACCCAAATCGGTCATTAGGCCGTGACAAGACCTAATGACCGATTTGGGATAAAAAAAACTTGCAATTCATGAACTTATGAACAAACTATCTTTTGTTATTACTGCTTTTTTGTGCTGCTGGGCAGTGGCAGGGGCAAAGACCTACCAACTTGCTTCGCCCAACGGCAAATTGAAAGTGAGCATCGAAAATGATGCGAAGTCAACCGCTTTCGCCATCACACATGGCGAAACGCCGGTCCTGAACCGTTCAGCCCTCGGCATGAGCATCGAGGGTGGCAAAACGCTGGGTGCGGAAAAGTGCAAATCGTCGAAAACCTCAAAAGGCGAGAAATGCAATGCGCTCACGCTCAACTATGGCAAGTATGCGGTGGAATTTCGTGCCTACGACCAGGGCGTGGCTTACCGTTTCGTGACACGTTTCGCCGACTCACTCACCATAGCCAACGAGCAGGTGGAATTTTGCTTGCCAGCCGACTGTATGGCTTACGAAGCGCCTGCCAACTCGCACCACAAAACCAACGACCTACGCGACCAGGCGTATTGCTCGTTTGAGAATACCTATCAATACGCCAAACTCTCCAACCTCAACCGTCAGCACCTCGGTCTGTCGCCCATGCTCATCGAACTTGCCGGCGGCAAAAAACTGCTGATTGGCGACTACAATGTGCGCAGTTATCCCGGCATGTTTCTCCTGCCGAGCAAAGGGAATGTGGTGAAGGGTTTCTTTCCTCCCTATCCTAAGCACGAATATCAAGGCGACCACAACAATCTGCAAATGATAGTTGACGACTGGGAAAACTATATCGCCAAGACCGCTGGTGCGCACACCTTCCCATGGAAAATGATGCTGGTGGCTGAACACGATGCCGACTTGCTCACCACCGAGGTGCCACGACTGCTTGCCGATGCGCCTGTGGTGAATGCCGATTGGGTGAAACCTGGTAAAGTGGCTTGGGACTGGTGGAACGACTGGAACTTGAAAGGCGTGGATTTTGCCACTGGCGTGAACAATCGCACCTATCAATATTATATCGACTTCGCCGCCAAACACGGCATTGAATATGTGATTCTTGATGAGGGTTGGGCGGTGAACAAGAAAGCCGACCTGATGCAGGTGGTGCCCGAAATCGACCTGCCTATGCTTGTGAAATATGCCGCCGACCGTGGCGTGGATATCGTGCTTTGGGCTGGCTACAAGGCTTTTGAGCGCGATATGGAGAATGTGTGCCGCCACTATAGCGAAATGGGCGTGAAGGGTTTCAAAATCGACTTCATGGACCGCTGCGACCAAAAGATGATGGCATTTCTTGAAAATGCTGCCGCCACTTGCGCCAAATACCGCTTGTTCTGCGACTTCCACGGTGCGCCAGTGCCAAACGGCATGACCTACACCTATCCGAATGTGCTCAACTTCGAGGCTGTGGCTGGTCAGGAGCAAGTGAAGTGGAGCAAACTGAAGAAGTTCGACCAAGTGCGCCACGAAACGCTCTTGCCGTTCATTCGCCAAGTGGTGGGTCCGATGGACTACACACAAGGCGCTATGCGCAACGCCACAAAAAAGAGTTATTACCCCTGCAATTCGCAACCGATGAGCCAAGGCACACGATGCCGCCAACTCGCCCTCTATCTGATTTTCGACTCGCCATTCAATATGCTTTGCGACACGCCCACCAACTACGAGGCTGAGCCTGAATGTCTCGACTTTATCAGTAAAGTGCCTGTGGTGTGGGACGAACGCCGTGTGCTGTCGGCAAAAGTCGGTGAATATGTGATAGAGGCTTGCCGCAAGGGCGACACATGGTATGTGGGCGGCATCACCAACTGGGAAGCACGCACCGTGAGCCTCGACCTCAGTTTCATTGAAGGCAAACAAATGGAGTTGTTTGTGGATGGCATCAACGCCCACCGCCACGCCGAAGACTACAAAAAGAGCGTTGGCACCGTGCCAGCCACCCTCACCGTCCACTTAGCCCCAGGCGGCGGCTTCGCACTAAAAACGGTGGAAGAAGTTAGAAATTAGAAATTAGAAGTTAGATTTTCTGAGTGCTCTGAGTGCTCCGAGTGCTCTGAGAGATTGTGCTGCGGGGTTAGATGAGCAGGATGGCGCAGAGCAGGATTGTGAAGATGAGCATGTTGCGGGCGGTGGCGCCGAGCAGAGGGTTCAGCGCCGCGCCTGTGGTGTGCGTGAGTTTGCGCCATGTGGCGACGTGGAGTAGCAAATATGCCAGCATGGGTAGCACGAACCACCACGCTGAAGCGAAATAGAGCCTCATCCACACCACGCCAAGCACCGACATGGCAAGCAGTCCGTTGACCAAATATGCCAATGCCGCCAACTTGCGTCCGAACACCACCACCGATGTGCGTTTGCCAGCCTCGCGGTCGTCGTCCACATCACGGTAGTTGTTCACCAAAAGCACGTTCACACCCATAAATCCGATGGCAATGCCTGCAATCACGGCAAACGGATGAAACACGCCGCCGCTCACCACATAATATGTGAATATCACTGGCACCAGTCCGTAAAATCCCATCACAGCCACCTCGCCCAAGGCGTGGTAACTCAATGGGTAAGGTCCTGCGCTATATGCAAATGCGAATATGGCAACCAATATGCCTGCGCCTATCAGCATCAGCCAATTCCGATAGCCATCGCCTGGCTCCACCACCAGCAGCATACTCAGCCCCACAAGGCAAGCCACCACCAGTGTGCCTATCATGGCGCACTTCATGGCTGATGGGGTGATGTCGCCCTCGGTCACGCCACGTCGAGGCCCCACACGTCCTTTTTTATCGGTGCCGGCTTTGAAGTCGAAATACTCGTTTGCCAAGTTCGACACTATCTGCGCCAGCACAGCAAACACCACGCACATCAGCGAGGGCAAAAGGCGGAACTGGCCGTTGAATTTCGCCAGACCGACAGCAATCAGCACGCCGCTCACCGACACCGGCAACGTGCGGAGGCGAATCGCCTCAATCCATATCTTAATTTGCTTCATCTTTTTCTGAGAGAAAAAATTTATATACAAAATTACAAAAAACCACGGATTTTCCCTACATTTGTAGTTAAACTACACATCAAAGTCAAATGAATACATTCACTCGCTTTTTCACGATATTGATACTTTGCACGGCCTGCTTCAGTTGCGGCTCAGGCAAGGGCGATTCCGACATACAAGACTCGTTTATAGGCTCGGTGCAATTCGGACAACAGAAGCAAACTGTGCTCAATGCGCTCTATGCCCAGCAGTTTGTAGATGCCGCATCGGGGCAAGCCGACAGCCATTTCGACACCATTCCGCTCGACAATGGCGACTACAGCGAACTGAAAATACTTGCCAAGGCCGACACCACCGGATTCACTTTCCTCGGACGACAATGGCTGAATCTGCAAATCCAGTTCGACGGCAACGGCCTTTACTGCCTCACCTTTAGGGCGAAATCCACCCCCAAGGAGGTTGCAAACCAGCACTTTGCCGACATTCTGCAATCGTTCCAAAAGTCATACGACATGAAGCGAATGGTGATTGGCCACTCATCTGCCGAGGGTGAAGCCACCGACATCATCGGCTACCGCTACGAGTCGGGCAACAGAATGGTGCAACTCTACATCAACGAAAACCCCGACGGCACCGCCGCCCCAATCCTCTCCTATATCGAGAATTAGGTTAGGGGTTAGAGGTTAGGGGACCTATAAATTGTAGGGACATGCCTTCGGCATGTTTCCAATGCGTTGATTCATTGCTAATTGCATCGGTATATGCTAAAATATCCCCATTTTTGGGCGAAATTTGCATTTTTTTGGGAAAAAGTTGGAGAATGTTTACAATTTATGTATATTTGCGAAAAGAAATAGTACAGAATAATTTTTAGATAGAGGCTGTAATAGAAAAAATCCAGTGATTTCTTATCTAAACATCTGTATCAGAGACAATAGAATCTTTTTATTTATTAATCCATAAAACCAATTACAAATGAAACCTCAAATGAATTTCGTAGAAGCTGTAAAGACTTGTTTGTCTAAGTATGCCACATTCAACGGCCGTGCTCGCCGCTCTGAGTTTTGGTGGTTCTATCTGCTCACCTGCATTCCCGGATTCCTGATGTCGCTGCTCGTGCAATGGAAATTTGCGAAAATCGCAGAAATCCAAGCAATGGCTTATCAAGATTTGGGCCGATATCAAGAAGTTCTTGCGCAGGCAGAAAGTTACGACACCATTTTCATGGCTGGTTCTGTGATATTGGGCCTCATCAGCCTTGCGCTCTTCATTCCATCGCTGGCTGCTTGGGTTCGTCGCTTGCACGATGTGGGCAAGAGCGGTCACATGCTGTGGCTCATCCTCGTCTGCGGTATCGGTGGTTTGATTCCATTGTTTATGTGTATCGGCGACAGCAAGCCTGGTCCTAACCAATATGGTCCAAATCCGAAGGAATAACGCCAGCACGTCCCGTTAAGAAACGGTGAAAAAAACAGCACCTGTTAAGTCAATCAGATTTAACAGGTGCAATTTTTATATGTTGTGCTGTTTACTTTTGGAAGAAGCAGGCATCGCCGTAACTGAGGAAGCGAAAATCGTGGTCGAGCGCATAGTCGTAGATGGCGCGCCAGTGGTCTACGCCCACAAATGCCGACACCAGCAGGAGCAATGTGCTTTGAGGCTGGTGGAAGTTGGTAATCATACCACTAATGATGCGATATTGGAATCCAGGCGCAATCATCAGTTGGGTGCTGCCCATATATGCCTCGGCGTGGTGGCGGTCGAGATAGTCAACCACATTCTGCAACGCCTTCTTGGTGCTAATTTCACATGGTGTGCTGTAAGGCATCCATTGCTTCACGGTGAGCATTTCCTCGTCGGCATCGGGGTTGGTTTCGAGCACTTGCCCCACATAGTAGAGGCTTTCGAGGGTGCGCACGCTTGTTGTGCCCACAGCCACCACCGGACCTTCGGCGTTGATCAAATCCACTAATAGGCTACGCTGCACCGAAATAAACTCGTGGTGCATTTCGTGCTCACCTATGTTCTCGCTTTTCACTGGTTGGAATGTGCCAGCGCCCACATGCAGGGTGAGTTCACGGCGTGTGATGCCACGCTTGTCGCATTCTGCCAGCACCTCATCGGTGAAGTGAAGTCCTGCCGTTGGTGCCGCCACGCTGCCATCGATATGGCTATACACGGTTTGATAGTCGGCAGAGTCGGTGCTCTCGGTGCCACGGTTGAGGTATGGAGGAATGGGGATTTCGCCAATGGCTTCAAGAATGGAGGCAAAAGTAACATCGCCATTCCACGAAAATTCAATTTCAAACGAATTGCCGCGACGCTCGCCACGGTTCGCCTCCAAAGTCACCGTTTTGCCGTCAACCTCTATCTCTTGGGTGAGCGGACCTTGCTTCCAGCGCTTGCTGTTGCCCACAAGGCAAAGCCACGTGCAAGATTGGGTGGTTTGGAAAATGAGTTGATAGTCGCATGGTGCCACTGGTTCGAGGCAGAAAATCTCGATTGTGGAGCCTGTGGATTTGCGGAAGCGCAAGCGCGCATTGATTACGCGTGTGTTGTTATACACCAGCATTGCCTTTTCGGGGAGCACGGCAGGCACATCGTAGAAGTGACCTTCGCTGATTTCTCCACCCACCTTGTAGCACAGCAATTTGCACTGCTCACGCGCAGCGAGTGGGTGCTTGGCAATACGGTGGTCGGGCAATGGGTAATTATAATCGCTAATGCGTATGTTACGCACTTTGTCGATAGTGTTCATTCTAAAAATTGTGTATATATGTCAGTTTATTCTTCGTAGCCTTTTTGGCGACCGATTTCGAGCATTCGCTTCACATCGAAGTAGAAGCCCTCGGTCTTGCTGCCCTCTTTCTTCTCCACTTTCACATAGTCGATGCCCTCGGAAATCTCCTCATGGTCCACAGCCTTGAAGCCGAGGAAGTTCACGATGTCGTATTCGTGCATCGGGCAAATCACCACCCAAGGGTGCTCTTTGGTGCCGTCGCCGCTGGTCATAATCGCGCTCAGCAGTAAGTGAATGTTTTTGCGAAACACCTCGTAGCGGGCGTGTTTCTTCTTCGCCTTCAGCGCATAGGCAAAATATTCGAGTTGCTCGAAGTCGAACATATTGTCTTGTAGCGAGAGGTTGGCGTAGTGCTCCAGCGAGTCGCACTCGTCGCGCGTAAGGTCTTTCTTATAGATGTATTCCTCCACCTTGTCGGCATAGACCGATTGGCGGTAAGGGTTGTAGTCCTCTTGGAACATATAGCCATAGTAGAGATTGCGCATATCCTCAAGTTCGAATTTGTTGTAGTTGAAAGAGATGTAACTATGCAACAATTTCGGGAAATAATAACGCGATTCGGGATTGGAGGTGACACTTTTCACACGGTTGAAATCCACCGGGATAATCTCCTTTTTCTGCGCCGATGCCTGAAAGGCAAAAGCCAACAGCATAATGGCGAAAATGCTTGATATAGTGATAGTTCTAAATTTCATACGCCTGAATAAAAAAAGCATGTGCGAATGTAAAATAATATTGATTCCACGCTGATGCCCATAATGGCTACTGCCACTATCGCAGGCAAACAACGGGCACAAAAATACTGAATAAAGGTGGAACTGGCAAATTTAATCCATTTTCCATGAGGTGTGCGGCTATATGCCATCAAGCCCACAGCGGCACCCGCTATGGTGCAAAGCAACACATAATTCGCGCCCATGGCTATGCCTAAAAGCGCACCCACTACCGATGCCAACCCTATGTAGAGGTTGCCGGTGTTGCGTCCGTCGGGCTCGCCAGCGGGCTGATAGCGGCGGAGCAGCACCACTATCGCCGTAGCCATCGTCCACATGGCAATCTTCCATGTAGGCAGCGTGACAGGCAGAATGTATTCGCCCCAGTAGAGCAGCATCATGGCAGCCCAAGCAGGCACTGCCGCCACCCACATTGGTTTGATGGTGAGCACAAACGCCACCACCAGCAATACCGAAGCAATAATAAGCAATATAATCGAAAAAGACATTTTGCAGATGTTAGAAATTAGAAATTAGAATTTAGAAATTAGAATTTTTGGAAGTTAAGGAGTTAAGAAGTTAAAGAAGTTAAGACGATAGTTTCGCCTTCAGTCTTCTTGTAAACTCGTTGACTCGTTGACTTGTTGACCTGTTGACCTGTTGACTCGTTGACTCGTTGACTCAAAATCATTCCTGCTTTGGGGTGATTTCTTCGGGATATTCGATGCGCTGGTGGAACATCGATCGCAAGCGGTTGATGAACGATTGCTTCACGATGCCTATTTCGCGCATGTTGATAGGAGCCTCGTTGAGCAAGCCATCGGCAAGTTGGCTTGAAATGATTTTGTCCACCAAATTGGTGATGGTTGCCTCGTCGGGATTCTTCAAACTGCGGGTGGCAGCCTCGCAAGCGTCGGCCATCATCACGATTGCTGTTTCCTTGCTCTGAGGGTTCGGGCCAGGATAAGTGTAGGGTGCTGGATCGATTTCCACATCAGGGTTTGCCTTGCAAGCCATGGTGTAGAAATATTTGGTGCGTCCCTTGCCGTGGTGCTGCTGAATGAAGTCGCAAATCGCCTTTGGCAGTTTCGCCTTAGCCGCACGCTTCATGCCGTCGTTCACGTGATTGATTACGATTTGCGCACTCTGAATTGGGGCAAGAGTGTCGTGAGGGTTCACGCCATACTGGTTTTCGGTGAAGAACGCGGGATTCTCGATTTTTCCCACATCGTGATAGAGCGCGCCAGCACGCACCAACTGCACATTGGCATTGATAGCTGAAGCCGCCTCGCAAGCCAAGTTCGACACTTGAAGCGAGTGCTGGAATGTGCCGGAGCATTTCGTTGACATCTCACGGAGCAATGGATTGTTGGTGTCGGAGAGTTCCACCAGCGTCATCGTGGATGTGAAACCGAATATCTTTTCTGTCAAGAAAATCAGCAAGTAGGAAAATGCCAAGAAACCGGCGTTGAACGCAAATTTCACGAAATTGTGCCAGTTGTTGTATGGTGGGTCGGCATAGAATTTATACATTTCAGAGAAACTGGCGAAGTTGTTGTTGATTGATGCCATCGACATATACACCATCGTGTAGCCCAAGAACACGAAGAATGCGCACCGCACCAGGTGGGCGCGGCGTGAGAAGTCGTGCATCGAGGCGATGGCGATATTACCCACAAGGAACTGCATGATGATAAACTCGGCGCGGTCTTTCGCCACAATCGAGCAAATTACCACCATCACCATGTGGCTGAAGAACGCTGTGCGCGAGTCGGTGAATGTGGTCACTACAATCGGCACAAGCGCAAACGGCACAAGGTAGATTTGCCACCAGAAGCGCACCGAAATCACTTCCACAATCACGATAAACAAAGTGATAAGTCCAACCAGAAATATCATTTTGCTAATATCATTGAATGTGCGCCAGCGGAACATATACATGAACACGAAGAATGCCGCCAACATCAGCGACACCAGTCCACACTGACCTATCCAACTCCAAATGTGGCTACTTTCTTTTTCGTTGATTTCCAATATTTTGCTATAACATTGCCCCAGAGTGTTAGCCACTTCTGGTGTCACGATATCGCCCTTACGGATAATCAAGCCGCCTTTTTCCACGATTCCGTCTGGCAGGCGTGCCGATTCTATTGCCGTCTTGTAGAGTTTGGTGGTTTTCGCATCGTTTTTCGCGAGGTTAGGCGCAAGCAGTTCGTCGGCTTCAATTTCGCTGACGATGTTTGCCCCAGATGTGTTTGGCGGACAGATAATCGCCAACTTTTTCAGCACCTGCTCGGTGGTGAAAAAATTGGCTGTGGATATGTCCTCGTCATTCTCGCTGATGAGTTTCAGTTTGCGTGTGGCATCGTCGATAATGCCTCGGTCTAAGCACGCTTTCACCTTGTTCACGATAGCCATTCGCACAGCTAAAGGCACTTCGGTGTGAGAGCGCACTATGGTGTCGAGCGTGTTCAGGCGGTTGAGGTGGCTGGTTTCGTCGTAGCGTTCGTAGATGGGCACAAATTCCTCTTTCGCCTTTCTCACCGCAGCGGCGGTGTCGGAGTAGTGGTCCACATCGAATGGCGCTTTGTAGTCTTCATACGCCCATTTTGTGTCCACCTTATACGAGCGCAAGCACTCTGGAATCTGGAGTTCGGTTTCGGGCAAAAAATATGTAATCAGCAATATCGAGAGTACAAACAGCCCGATATTTACCAACAGTTTAGTTTTATCGCTTTTCTTATTCATACGAAAACATCGTTATTTCATTCCCCCAATCATCGTTTGAGAGGGAGCATTATGATTGTTATCTCACACGCACTGCCGACGTTACGCCTTTCACCTTCTTCAGGCGCTTGCACAGTTTGGTCACAATGTCGGTGTCGTCGACCAATGCCTCCAGTTCGGCGTGGAACACGCCACCGTCGGCGCTGATGTTGAGGCGTCGCATATTGAGCGAGAGGTTGGTGGAAATCAGATAGATGATTTCTTGCAGAATGCCTTGGCGGTCGATGCCCTCAAGGTTGATGGTGACATTGAATTTCTTGGCTTTGGTTTCCCAATGCGTCTGCACGATGCGTCCGCCAAAACTGCTCTTCATTCGGTTTGCCACCTCGCAGTCCATCTTGTGAACCACCACTTCGTTTTTGTCGTTGATAAATCCAATCACGGTGTCGCCAGGAATGGGGTTGCAGCAGTCGGCTATGCGGTAGTTGCTCTTGCCATCGATGGTGCGGAGTTCATACACTTTCTTGGTGTCGATTTTGCCTTCCACTGGCACCACCACAGGCTCTTGCGCTTGATGGTTTGATCGGCCGCTGAATGGGTTTATCAGTCGGTTGAGCAAACCGCGCGATGAGCGTTTGAATATCTTGAGCAAACCTGGTGAGAGGGCTATCTCTTCGTTGCCAATCATCTGGAACAGTTCATCTCTGCTCTTCACACGCTCTGCCGACACGATGCGGTTGATATTGTCCGACGATGCCTCCACGCCATTGTCGGCAAGGAATTTCTTGAGCATGGTTTCGCCCTGTGTCATGGTGACACGGCGGTCGTGACGCAATGCCTGACGCAAGCGTGTTTTGCCCTTAGCCGTAACGAGGAACTTTTCCCATTCGGGGTTGGGCTGCTGCGACTGGCTGGTGAGCACTTCCACTTGGTCGCCGCTGGCGAGTTTGTGCGATACTGGCACCAACTTATGGTTGATTTTACCTGCGATGCAGTGTGTGCCAAGTTCGGTGTGGAGCGTGAACGCCAAATCGAGCACCGTAGCGTCTTTGGGCAAAGTAATCAACTCGCCCTTAGGCGTAAACACCACAATCTCACTGGCAAAGAGGTTGAGCTTGATGGTGTCGAGGAAGTCGATGGCGTTTGGCTCTGGATTTTTGAGGATGTCCTCAATGGTTTGGAGCCATGCTGCGAGTTCGCTTTCTTCCTCGCCCTCGCCAATCTTGTATTTCCAGTGCGCCGCAAAGCCTCGCTCGGCAATGTCGTCCATTCGGCGACTGCGGATTTGCACTTCCACCCAGTTGCCGTCAGGACCCATCACCGTCACATGGAGCGCACGGTAGCCGTTGGCTTTCGGATTGCTGATCCAGTCGCGCAAGCGGTCGGGGTGCATCTGGTAGAGGTCGGTGATTTCGCTGTAGATGTTGAGGCAAATACGCTTTTCATCGGCCTCGTTGTCACATTCGAATACGATACGCGCCGCATAGTAGTCATACACCTGGTCGAAAGGTATATGCTTCGTTTCCATCTTCTTCCAAATCGAGTAGTGCGACTTGATGCGTGCCTTGAACTCGTATTTCAAGCCCAGAGCCTTCAAGCGCTCATTGATGGGAGCGGCGAATCGTGCGAAAATTTCCTTATTGTGTGGCGAGTTGGCAATGATTTGCTCCTCAATCGCCTTGTAGTCTTCGGGGTGCTCGTATTTGAAACTGAGGTCTTCAAGTTCGGTCTTAATGGCAAACAAACCTAAGCGATGCGCCAAGGGGGCATAGATGTAGAGCGTTTCGCCTGCAATCTTGTATTGCTTGGCTGGTGGCATCGACTGGAGCGTGCGCATATTGTGCAAGCGGTCGGCCATCTTGATAAGAATCACGCGAATATCGTCGCTCATAGTGAGCAGCAACTTGCGGAAATTCTCGGCCTGAGCCGAAGCCTGCGAACCGAAAATACCGCCGGAGATTTTGGTCAAACCGTCAACAATCTGCGCAATCTTCTTGCCAAACATCGCCTCGATGTCCTCGGTGGTGTATTCCGTATCTTCCACCACATCGTGCAAAAGTGCCGCACAAATCGAGGTTGAACCCAAGCCAATCTCCTGACTCACAATCTGCGCCACGGTGATAGGGTGCATGATATAAGGCTCACCTGAGCGGCGGCGAACACCCTTGTGGGCCTCGCGCGCAAACTTATAGGCCTTCTCAATAATCTCCACTTTCTTACGGTGATTACTTGATAGATAGCCATTTAAGAGATTTTGATAAGCATTGTCAATCATCATCTCCTCTTCCTGTGGTGTCATTTTAACTACATCTGCCATATATTTTCCATGTTACTGCCGTTAACATTCCGAATTTAATAACCACAAATTTAAAAATTTCCCACGAATTACCCACACTATTCCCCCACATTTTTTCAAGAAAGATAAAGTCAACAAGTCAACAGGTCAACAAGACTACGGGTCTACAAGTCAACGGGTCTACGAGGTTACAAGAATACTGATGGCAAAACTATCGTCTTAACTTCTTTAACTTCTTAACTTCTTTAACTTCTTAACTTCTTAACTTCTTAACTTCCATAATCTCTGAGTTCTGATTTTTTTGGAAGGTTATTCGATGGGGGTGCCGAAGGGGACGTGTTTGATGTATTTCATTTCTTGGACGATGCGGTTGCGGCGGCGTAGGAGTTCGCCTGACGGATTTTTGGAATCGCGTGTGAGGGGGCTGGGGAGTGTGGCGGCTATGAGGGCTGCGTCGCGTCGGGTGAGTTGGTCGGGATTTTTATCGAAATTGAGTCGTGACACGGCTTTCACGCCATAGATGCCGTCGCCCATCTCCACGGAGTTGAGATACACTTCCATGATCCGCTCCTTGCCCCAAATAAATTCTATCAGCACCGTGAAATATGCCTCAAAACCTTTCCTCACCCAACTATGACCTGGCCACAGAAACACATTTTTGGCGGTTTGTTGGGATATGGTGCTGGCGCCCCACTCCTTTCCTCCACGGAGGGCTTGAAGTCTGGCTTTGTAGATTTCCTCAAAGTCGAAACCGTTGTGCTTCAAAAAGCGTGCGTCTTCGCTCGACACCACCGCCAAGGGCATGTTCTCGCTGATTCTGTCGATACTCACCCATTCGTGCTCTATTTTTGGCTTACGGCCATCGGCCACCTGCTCCACCACACGAATAAACATCAGCGGAGTGTAGTACACTGGCAGCCACTTCAATACCACCACCGCCGACACTGAGGAAACCAAAAAGAAGATAATTGCAAAAGATATCCAGCGAAATATGCGTCGAATGATATACATTTTTTAGAAGTTAGAGATTAGAAATTAGAATTTTTGGAAGTTAAGGAGTTAAGAAGTTAAAGAAGTTAAGACGATTGCTTTGCCTTCAGTCTTCTTGCAAACTCGTTGACTTGTTGACCTGTTGACTTGTTGACTTGTTGACCTGTTGACTCGTTGACTTGTTGACTTGTTGACTTGTTGACTCTCCGCCTCGTCACATCCTGTCGCGCAACTGCCAGAATGCTACTGCCGAGGCGGCTGCCACATTCAGGGAGTCCACTTGGTGGCTCATCGGGATTTTCACCACATAATCGGTGCTCGCTATCACTGCTTGCGACAAACCGTCGCCCTCGGTGCCCATCACTATGGCAAGGCGTGGAATGGTGGTGAGCAGCGGGTCGTCGAGGCTGATGCTGTCGTCGGATAGAGCCATCGCTGCAGTTTTAAAGCCGAGGTCACCCAGTGAGCATATTGGCTCGTGAAGCCATGTCCACGGCACAAGGAAAACCGAACCCATCGACACTCGCACAGCACGACGGTTGAGCGGGTCGCACGACGATGGCGTGAGTAGCACGGCATCAATGCCAAGTGCGGCGGCACTGCGGAAAATGGCACCTATATTGGTGGTATCCACCACGCCATCAATTACCACAATGCGTGTGGCATCGCGGCACACATCTTCCACCGTGCGCGGTTTCGGCCTACGCATAGCACACAGCACACCACGCGTGAGCGTGTAGCCCGTGAGCGAAGCCAGCAAGTCGCGGTCGCCAGTGTAAACCGGAATGTCGCCACAGCGTTGAATCAGCGAAGCGGCATCGCCAGTGATATGTTTTTCCTCGCACAAGAGCGACAACGGTTCACACCCGGCATCAAGTGCCACGTGTATCACCTTCGGGCTTTCCGCAATGAAAATTCCCTTATCAGGTTCCAACCTGTTGCGCAACTGTGCCTCGGTGAGTGTGCCAAACACCTCCACCCCAGCCTCATCAAGTGCCTTAATCCTAATCACCGCCATAATTCAAACCGTAATTATTGATAAAAACAATCTTTGGCCCAACGAGCCACATTATTCCGAATATAGTCGGTTATCAATTCACACTCTTGATTATCACGAATCAAATGGTCATGGAACCGTGGTTGCCAACCAAATTCAATATTATAGGCCTTCGCAAATTTGGTTACAGATCCTTTTAGCGAATTGACGTACCTACATAGCGTAGGGACATGCCTTTGGCATGTTTCATGGGGCCGCTGCAACGGATTCGGACAGCGAACCTTTAAAAAATCACGTTGACCTTTTACAGAGTGTTCTTCTCTGTGATTCTTCACCAAAACTATTGCATGTAAATGATTGGGCATCACCACAAACAATGGAACTTCAACATCGCAGCAATAGTCTGTAGCCTTTTGAAATTGAGTGCTCAAAAAATCCCCAATTTCTGAAAGGCACATCATATCTTCGCAAATCCTGCCAAAATAATGGGCTTTGTCTTTTGTGCATATTGTCACAAAATACATGCCTTCCTCGTAATCAAGGAATCTGGCTCTCGGAGTTCTACGATATTGTTCTCCCATACTTTTACGTTCTATCTGTAAGTGTGAGTTAATGAGAAATGAAGTCTGTCATATTGCAAACGAAGATGCTGTGAAAAAACGGTGCCATTAATACGTAGGGACATGCCTTTGGCATGTTGCAACAGCGGCCACCACAATATCAACGCATCACCTAACATGCCAAAGGCATGTCCCTACGCTATGGCGTTATCGTTCATGCAACTTTGACACAACCACCACGCCTCAGGGCGCAACTGAGTAGTCGTCATTTCTCTATTGTCACGCAAATATAGGAAGAATTTTTGATTTATCACTTGCCATGATATATATGTTCTCCCTAATCACCGCCATAATTCAAACATAAGTGAAATAATCAGCCACAAATTTACATAAAATCGGGCGAAAAATCAATTTGTGGAAATTTGTGCTCATCTGTGGTTCAAAATCAACCACAAATTTACACAAATTCCCACAAATTTTATTTCACCAGCGAAGGGAGATTATTCCTCGCCAATTTACGATTTTTTTAAAAAAATACGCCTCGGTGATTCCGGGATTGAGGGGGCGGTTATGGGCGGACGGGGCGGACGCTCAGACCCTGATAACGGAAATTCGTGTTGTTATATGAGCCGAAGTAGAGACCTCCGTTGGTAAATATGTAACTTTGGGCTTTTATATTTGTTCCATCAACTAAGTCTGCTATCCAGTAGTATCCGTAGCGTCGTTGTCCCGACACTTTATCTTTGAAATATTCGCCTGCAGCAGGCAAAAAGATGGAGTTGCCAGTGCTGCCTGTGACCACGAAGCCTTCCATGCCATTCTGTGTGGTCCACTTCCATGTGCATCGGGTACGGAGTTCGGTAAATTCCTTGTCAGTGGGCATTCGCCAGTCACCACCCATTTTCACATGAGCCACGTCGTATTTTGTGCCACTGATGTTTTTGCCAATATTTTTATTGTACAGTTTATCCGTATATAAGTAGGTGCTGTCGGCGTAATAGTCTTTTTGCTTCGTTTCGCCCCAAGAGTAATAGCCACCACAGTCTTCTGGAGCGCTGGCACCAACATTCATGTTGCACCACTTCACCGACAAACCGAGGTCCACAGCCACCCACTGTGCGGACTGCTGCGCAGTGGGCTTTTTGAATGCGAGGCTATCCACCATGTAAAGGGCGTAACTTGTGGTTTTGCCATCTTTATGGCACACATTCAAGGAGTCGTCCTTCTCTGGAATAGCGTTGAAAATTTGAAATGCTATACTGTCGATGGCTGCCACAGAGTGGTTCTCAACCTCACCATTGACTAAGCAAACATACACCGAGTCGGGCATAGCCACGGCTTGTGGCGCCAGTGCAAAAAGCGCTACTACAAACGAGAAAAGTCTCAATATTGATTTTTTGCTAACTATCTTCATTTTCTTATCAATTTAAATGATCCTGACAATGTTTTTACCACACATACCTTCACATCTGAAGGCAACGAGACAGACGCTATGCCACTCTCGTTGGCATTTACGGTTGCATACAAGCGAGCGTCGATGCCATACACGCACACCGTGCTCCCGGCAGCCACACCCATCACGCTTAAAACATCGCCCGACATGGAAAATGAGGGCAGTGAAGCGGACGTTTTCACATCTGCGATGCCCGACACCATGCCACCATCAAACGCGATGGAGCGCATTTTGCTGAGCAGTCGCACTTCAGGTGCTTCATCAGGGTTTTGGATTTTCACACCCACGCTTTGAAGTTTCACCACGGTATTCTCGGTGAGAGGCATACGAAGGTCGGGCTCGTCAAGCAAGCGAACCACCAGTTCGTCGTTATTCCCGCCGGCAAAGAGATACAGTGAAGCTCCAACTAAAAGGCCAATTAATAAACTGATTTTTTTCATTAGTACATCATTTAATAGATTAATAATAAAACTATTTTTTCTCTTGCAAAAATACCCCCACAAATGCCCCAAAAACAAAAAAATGCCGTGGTATTTCGTTTGACACAATGAAATACCACGGTTTTATGCCCTCAACTTCAACCAATATCCTAAATCGTTTATCCCAAATCGGTCATTAGGGCTTGTGGTTTTTCGGAGTTTTAGAAGAATGAATTTTGTTTGTCTTTTAATGAGTGATAGCGAGCTATTACGAATTAAAAACAAGCAAAAGGCATCTTATAAAAGCCGAAAGACCGCAAGAAGTAATCTAAAAAATCCTCATACGGTCTAATGACCGATTTGGGTTTATCCTTTTCCTTGTTTCATGCTCACCTGATACTCGCGCGGTGTCATTCCCACATACTTTTGGAAATGCTTGTGGAAATTGCTTTTATCGGCAATACCCACCATTTTATGCACCATTGCGGTAGATACACCCTCTTCGCCTAAAAGCCGCTTCGCCTCTGCCACGCGCAATTCTATGCGCCAAGTGCGAAATGTGGTGTGCATACGGTTGGTGAAATACCACTTCATCATCGCGTGCGAGGTGCCCAGTTCGGCAGCGATTTCCTCCACCGTCTGGTCGTCTTGCACATATCGCTTATTATCCACCCACTTCTTGATAGCGGCTTGCAGTTGATGCTCCTCTGCCGAGTCCATGCTTTCCACAGGGGCACTATCTTCTGCCGTTTGCGCGGTGTGCGCAGTAGCCACCACCTTCACGATGAAGCCTGCACGAATGCGATAATTAATCATACAAATCACCAGGTAAACGTAATACACCGTGGCGATGCAGGTGAAGGCGGCATACTCCGTGGCACCTAATCGCAGCACAGCGAACAGCAGCGCACAAATGCCCACCGTGAGCGCACTGATGAAGCACATGGTTATCCACCGAAGGCGTGCCGACATATCCTCGTCGTAACTCGCCTCAAGGCACCGACGGCTCTCAACGTATGCTTTCCTGAACAAATAGCAATAATACGCCAGTTGCGCCGAATAGAGCACGGCATCTACTATGCTGATCCACGCCGCGGAGCGTTCGTTGCTAAAGAATGCCCAAAACGAGGCGATGTTCACAAGCGTAATCACCACGGCATTGACCGAGAGCCACTTCACCCCCACCCTTTGCGGAGAAAGAAACGTGACACATGTGCCAGTAAACAGAAACGCCTGATACATCGACACCAGCAGCATAGCCAGCCACATCACAGGGTCGGGCTGTGTGTCCACGCCACACACACCTGTAATGATATTCGATACGCCAATACATATATAACATGCAAACAGCAGCCTGTTCATGCGCCGAATGGCTCGCCAACGCTCATCGTTGGGAATCTTTACGCTCACAAGCACAAACGCCATAATAAGCAGAACCACTGCTGCTGATATATCAATTTTTTCCATCACCTATTTCTTTCAATTACGATATTCCACCAAAAGGTGCCATCTGCCAATTAGAGAATTGGCACAAAGATACCATATTTTCCACAAACATTTTATAACAAATTTCTCAAATTCGCCGATACCACTTCATTTTTTATATTCTCACAAATCGCGCATCATATCATCACTTTTCAGGCGGTGTAATCTGAAAGTTTTTTGTTATCTTTGCATCACTACATTATTTTACGCACATGAAAATCGAACAAATTCTTCGCTCCGCGGTTTTGGCTGGCATTTGCATCGGCATTGCTGGTTTCGGCTACCTTGCCGACGAGAAAGGAATCGTGGGAGCCGTGCTTTTCGCATTCGGTCTGCTTACCGTGGTGAGCTACAGTTTGAAACTCTACACCGGCACCGCCGGATTTATCAAAAAAGGAGAAACCGGGCAACTGCTGCTCATATTGGTGGGCAACATCATTGGCTGCCTGCTCGTGGCGCTGATAGCCCGATGCAGCCCCATGCACCTGCAAGACACGGCGCAAAAGATTCTTGAAGGCCGCCTCGCCACAGGTCCGCTGAAAGGTGGCGTGCTGGCTATAGGGTGCGGATTTATCATGACCACAGCCGTAACCTTCGCCCGTCAAGGCAAGAATTTGCCATTGCTCTTTGGTGTGCCGCTGTTCATCGTGTGCGGATTCCCCCACTGCATAGCCGACGCATTCTATTACCTCTGCGTGCCAGTGGACTACCTCTGCGAAAACGCTCTCAGTGTGCTTGCATTCTACGTCGCCATCGTGGTGGGCAATTTCATAGGGTGCAACCTCTACCGACTCATCTGGAAAGACTAATTCTTACTCAATAAAAAACTTAACACATTATGGAAGCAAAACAAAAAGTATTAGACACAATGAAGCAAGCCGGACAACCTCTCAACGCCGGCAAGATTGCAGAACTCAGCGGCCTCGACCGTAAAGAAGTGGACAAAGCGATGAAAGCCCTCAAGGAAGAAGGCGCCATCGTCTCCCCCGTCCGCTGCAAATGGACCCCCGCCGAATAATCCCCCAGTCCCCCCCCAAGGGCAAGGCATAAAGAAAACAAAGGTCGCGCTTTTTTTGAGTCGCGACCTTTATCATTCCTCCCCAGAACACATTGACCCTAAATAAGGGTTCAGTGGAAAATTTGTGGGGATAAATTATGCTTTGTTGCCGAATCGTGAATGGGATCAAAAACAAAAACATAAAAAACAGCCTTGGAGCAACGCGGAATGCTTCGCATTTGGCGAAGGGATTGTGCGCTTTGCGTCATTGGAAACGAGTTTCCATGCCACCAACCACACA
>SAMEA104315436__coassemble_1053_pt1 | contig 22586 bp, 17 predicted proteins | sample SAMEA104315436__metabat2_low_PE_011 | metagenome-assembled genome bin SAMEA104315436 (sample SAMEA104315436) | gut metagenome | biome: Monkey gut; feature: monkey-associated habitat; material: faeces | place: China | collected 2013 | reverse complement strand
CAAGTGACCGAACAAGTGACCGAACAAGTGACCGAACAAGTGACCGAACAAGTGAATGGCAATACTAATAAAAAAATCAGCCGGGCTGTTCGCTCGGCTGATTTGTATTTGAGAGTGTAGTGTGTAATCTCTGATTTTATGCTTCAGCTGCGATGAGTGCTTCCATCTTTTCCATCGCAAGGCTGATGCCTTCCTCGTTGCGACCGCCAGCTTGTGCGAAACCTGGCTGACCGCCACCGCCGCCTTGGATAGCCTTGGCAGCTTCACGAATCATCTTGCCAGCGTTCATGCCCTTCTTCACAAGGTCGTCGCTCACGAAGATGGTGAGTGTGGGCTTGCCGTGCATGCGGGTGGCTGCGAGCAGCACGGTGTTTTCAGGAGCATCCGACTTCACCATGTAAACTGCGGCCTTCACCACATTAGGATCGTAAACGCCATAAATCTTCAAGGTGCGAATGCCAGCAATGTCGGTTGCATGTTTGTAAACATTCTCCTTCACATTCTTGGCAGCCTCCATCATGTAGCCTTCCACTTGCTTCTGAAGCGAAGTGTTCTCGTTGAGCGAGCGTGCCACAGCCGAAACCACGTCGGGCGCATTGTTGAACAGCGCACGGAGTTTGATCAGCACATCTTCTGCATCGTAGATGAAGTCTTCTACCGCTGCGCCAGTGATAGCCTCGATACGGCGAATGCCGGCTGCAATACTGCTTTCGCTTACGATTTTCACGAAGCCGATGTTACCGGTGTTTGCCACATGCGTACCACCGCAAAGCTCAACTGATTGGCCGAACTTCACCACGCGCACACTGTCGCCATACTTTTCGCCAAAGAGTGCCATTGCTCCAAGTGCTTTAGCTTCGGCGATAGGCATGTTGCGGTGCTCTTCGAGAGGAATGGCACGGCGAATCATGGCATTGGCACGGCGTTCCACCTCACGGATTTCTTCAAGGCTGAGTTTCTTGAAGTGCGAGAAGTCGAAGCGGAGCATCTTGGCATCAACTTGTGAGCCTTTTTGCTCAACGTGTGTGCCAAGCACCTCACGCAGGGCGGCGTGGAGCAAGTGAGTGGCAGAGTGGTTGCAAGAGATTGCCATACGCGCTTCTTTGTTGATAGCGGCCTTGAAAGTGGCAGTCACATCGGTTGGCAACTTCTTCACAATATGCACTGGCAGATTGTTCTCGCGCTTGGTGTTGGTCACTTCCACCACCTCATCGCCAGCGGTGAGCGTACCCTTATCGCCTACCTGACCACCCATTTCGGCATAGAAAGGAGTGCGAGAGAGCACCACCTGATAGTATGATGAGTTCTTCTGAGTCACCTTGCGATAACGCAAAATCTCGGTGTCGCATTCAAGCAAGTCGTAGCCCACAAATTCGGTGTTGCCTTCACGCACGTTCACCCAGTCGGTGGTTTCGGTTTGTGCGGCGTTGCGGGCGCGAGCCTTTTGCTTTGCCATTTCAGCGTTGAACTCTTCTTCGCTCACGGTCATGCCGTTTTCCTTGAGAATGAGTTCGGTGAGGTCGAATGGGAATCCGTAGGTGTCGTAGAGGGTGAACGCCTGCACACCTTGGATTTGGGTCTTGCCTTCCTTCTTGGCTTCGGCAATGATGCCTTCAATCATCTTGATGCCGGTGGCAAGGGTGCGGAGGAACGAATCTTCCTCTTCCTTGATCACGTGCTTAATGAGGTCGGCTTGAGCAGGAAGTTCTGGATAAGCCTCGCCCATCGATTCGATGAGGGTGTCAACCAAGCGATACATGAATGCCTCCTTCAGGTCGAGGAAGGTGAAACCGTAGCGCACGGCACGACGCAAGATGCGGCGAATCACATAACCAGCCTTGGCGTTGCTTGGGAGTTGACCGTCGGCAATAGAGAATGCGATGGCACGCACGTGGTCGGCAATCACACGCATTGCCACGTCCTTTTCCTCCGAATCGCCATACTTCACGCCAGCAATGTCGCCGATGGTGCGAATCATTGGTTGGAACACGTCGGTGTCGTAGTTGCTCTTGGTGCCTTGCATCACCATGCAGAGGCGTTCGAAGCCCATACCGGTATCAATCACCTTTGCAGGGAGTGGGTGGAGTGAGCCGTCGGCGTGACGCTCAAATTGCATGAACACGAGGTTCCAAATCTCAATCACAAGTGGATTGTCTTTGTTCACGAGTTCAGCACCTGGCACTTTTGCCTTTTCTGCCTCATCGCGAAGGTCGATGTGGATTTCGCTACATGGGCCGCATGGACCGGTATCGCCCATTTCCCAAAAGTTGTCGTGCTTGTTGCCGTTGATGATATGGTCTTTAGGAAGATGCGCTTCCCAATAACTTGCTGCTTCGTTGTCGCGTTCGAGTCCATCAGCCTCGCTGCCCTCAAACACTGTGGCATAGAGGTTTTTAGGATCGATTTTCAACACATCTACCAAAAATTCCCACGCCCAGTCGATGGCTTCGTGCTTGAAATAGTCGCCAAACGACCAGTTGCCAAGCATCTCAAACATGGTGTGGTGGTAGGTGTCGTGGCCCACTTCCTCCAAGTCGTTGTGCTTACCGCTCACGCGAAGGCACTTCTGGCTATCGGTGGCTCTGCGCCACTGTGGCACCTTGTTGCCCAAAATAATATCCTTGAACTGGTTCATGCCGGCATTGGTGAACATCAATGTCGGGTCGTCCTTCACCACCATTGGAGCCGATGGCACAATCTGGTGACCTTTGCCCTCAAAGAAGGTTTTGAACGATTCTCTAATTTCTTTTGCTGTCAACATATAGTATTCTGTATAATATATTTTTTCTGAGGATTGTTGGGCAGTACGAAACTAATTTCATAACTTTACACCCTAATTTAATTTGCAAAGTTACAGCGAAATTGCAATTTATGCAAATGACATAGATTAAATCTAAACGAGTTTTCAGTATGGACGAATTGAACAAACGATTTTACCGCATCGGCGACGTGGCCGACATCCTTGGCATTCCAGCATCCACCCTGCGATTCTGGGAAAAGGAATTTACTATCATCAAGCCAGTTCGTAACGCGAAAAACACTCGCCTATACACCCCTAAAGACATCGAGACCATCAAGATGATACACTATCTGGTGAAGGAAAAAGGACTGAAACTCGACGCTGCGCAAGCCATGATCCGGCGCAACCGCGACGGCGTGTCGAAACGCTTCGAAGTAATCGACCGCCTAAAATCCATCAAATCCCAACTCCTCCACCTAAAAAAAGCCCTCGAAGAAGTCAAAGATTAGAAATTTGGGATGAGAGCACAACTCATAAGACCGTAGTAAGTAAGTAAGTAAGTAAACAAATCAGAAAAGAAAATACGCCGTAGTGGCTACTGACGGCGTATAAAAAAGGATGCCTCGGGCGGTAGTAGTGACATCGGTCCCGAACCTCAAATAGGCAAGCAGAATGGCACAGCTCCTCTGCAAGACATCGCTCCAGACAGCAAAGATACACAGAAAGCGGCAGAAAAGCAAAACGCATAAAAGAAAATGTGCTGCGAAAAACTTAAAGCCATCCGCTTTCAGAAACGGCGACAAGCTTGTTGCTGAACATGGAAGTAAGTCTGTGACATTTTTGTTTAGAGTTGAATCTGTGTGAGGCGACTCAGTGCTAATTTAGTGGAATAGGCATATACTTTAGCAAGCCTCTGTAGAAAGATTCTACATATCCCAACCACACAAAAGTTTGAAGCCATAGGCATCGGAGATGCAAGCGAAAATCGCAGAGCGATGGAGCGCAGCTTGGTGACAAGAACAAGTATGATGTCAAGCCTCGGAGAGGGTCGGTTATGATTGTAAAGAAGGAGAGACTGATACCACAACCGACCCTCTCCGAGGCTCATATAGTGCGCACATTGCTATCACCAAGCTGCGTGTCCTTGCAAGCAAGGACACTTGCATGGTGTTTCGCATCATCTGGCATCTCCGATGCCTGTCACCTGCTTTAGTTTCAGTTTCCCCAATGGATTTTCTGCCGATACGCAATTGTAGGGCGATTTATATGGAAAAAGAAAAAGCATTGCTGGACCCGGGAAGGGCGAGCAATGCTTTGATATTTTTTGCCGTCACGACGGCGACCTATGTCAGGGGGATTAGAAGGGGAGGTCGTCGGCGTTAGGGGATTCGTTCATGAAGTCAGGGGCTGGGGCGGCTGGTGCGGCAGGTGCTGCTGCTGGCTGTACGGGGGCGCCACCTACTGCTGGAGCACCGGCTGGAGCGCCAGCGTAAACTGGAGCCTGTGCGTCGGCTGGTTCTGCCTTCCAACCACGAATGCTGGTGTACCAGCGGCCGTTATACTCGCGGCTTTCGATGTCGAAGCTCAACTTCACCATTTGGCCTTCCTGAAGGTCGTATTGGGTGGCACGGTCGCCGAAGAAGTCGAAGTGCACCTTCTTTGGGAAGTTTTCTTGAGTTTCAAGCACATATTCTTGCTTCGACCAGTTGTTACCTGCCTTGGAAACGCCAGTTTGCAGAGGCAATTTCAGTATGATTTTACCAATAATTTCCATTAAAATCTGATTTTATAGTGTTGTTCAATAATGTTTTTTCAAAACACAAAGTTACACATATAAATTCATTCAAGCACCATTTGTGGCTGAATTTATTTTCAAAATATTCCTCACCTCCCACAGAAAAAGAGCCACCTTGAAATCACATCAAAGTAGCCCTTCGAGAAGCTGATGTATATCTTTTAGCCTCTACTAACTAAACTTTCAAATTATTCCATTTCTTTAATGGCATTTAGGAAGTATGCCTCACTCTTAATCATGTTGCGAGCCTGGAGCACCATGGTCTTGGTTTCACTAAGGATGTTAAGAAACAGTGCGCTTGCACGAGAGCTTGATGTGGAATCGTTGCGCACACGCTTTATGTGATTCTTAATAATTTCGGCTATGGTGTCGAACAAATCGTCGCGTTTAACCATCACATCATCGAGTTGGCTGAAATCCTTCTTAGCCAGCATTTCGGAGATTTGGCGGAAGATTTCGTCCACCTTGTCGTTGATCAACTTCAAGTCTTGAATCTGCTCGGCTGATAAGCCACGGTGATTATTGTTGATGTGGTCGTATGCTGGGCGAGTGCTGTGGAGCAGTGCCTTCGACACTTCCGACACATAGTCCACAATCTGCACATAATAGTGCGCCGTTTCGATGTGTTGCTCTTGGAGCTTTTTCACTGTAGAGCAAATCTCGTATTTGCGCTTATTGGCTTCCTCATACATTTTCTCACTCATTGCCACAGTGTCTTTCAGACCCTTGCGGTTTTCGGTGAACAGCGATACCAACATTCGATTGTAGATATTTGAAGTTTGGTTCATCACATCCACCACCATTTGGGTGCAGTTGTAAAGCACATCTTCAGGAGCATCGCCATCATCGATGAGGTGTTCTTCTTCGGTTTCGGTTGCATCGGTGTTCTTAATCACGAAGCGCTTCAGCAAAATGTAGGCGGCGATAAGAACCAGTGCGGCAAGTGCATAGCCACCGCCAAACATCAGCAGCGAGGTGATGATGAACGACATGCCGAATGCCACGAATGCTGTAACGAACCAGCCCATAATCACTACCATCACACCTGAGATACGGTAAACGGCACTGTCTCTGCCCCAAACTCTATCAGCCAACGATGAACCCATCGAAACCATAAACACTACATAGGTGGTAGAGAGTGGCAACTTCAACGAAGTACCGATACAAATCAGAATTGAGGCGGCTGCGAGGTTGACCACGGCGCGAATACGGTCGTAGATGATGTCGCCCTTCTCATCGCTGCTCAATGGTTGGAAGCGAGTGTTGATATATTTCACCCAGCTTGCAGGAAGCACGCGGTTGTACCATTCGTTGAGTTTCACAGAGTAGCGAACCAGTGCTCTTGAGAAAGGGGTGGAATTGAAGCGCTCATCTTCTTCCTGCTGTGATGCAAGGTTAAGTTCGGTTTGCGACACCTTCTTGGCATCTTTTGAGAAAAACAGGGTAAGCGCCATCACCACACCTGCGATTGCCAGAAATTCGATGTTCACCATCTTTGGATCGTTGAGCCCACCCATCATCATTGATGAGCCACCGTCTTGTGCCAAGGTGTAAGCGTCTAAACCAGCCAAAGGCACACCCACGAAGTTCACCAAGTCGTTGCCGGCGAAAGCGAGTGCCAAGGCGAATGTACCGCTAAGGATGGTAATCTTCAGAATGTTCACACCAAGTCTCTGGAGAATGAAGAACAGAAGCGAGGAAGCAAGCCACACGCCGCCGAGCACCATGAGCAAGTTGTCGGAAATGAATCCGGAAATCTCTTCGGTAATCAGTCCAGAACTCTTCAAGCCCTTGAACATGGCGAAGTATATGATGCCAACAATGGCGACACCGCACCACACTGCACCAAATCTGCCAAACTGTTTAGCATAGCGGAAGGTGAACAGAATGCGCGAGAAGTACATCACTACCGAACCGACGATAAAGGACAGAACCACCGAAACGAGAATGGCAGAAATCATGCCTAATGCCTTTCCACCGTTTACAAATTCGCCGATTCCGGCATCGATGTCGCCACCGTAAATCTTAAACACAGTCACTGCCATCGACGCACCCAGGAGTTCGAAAATCATCGACACGGTGGTAGATGTTGGCAACCCAAGTTTGTTGAAGCCGTCAAGCAGTATCACATCGGTGAGCATTACGCCCACATAGAGGAACATAATCTCGGAGAATGTGAACATTTCGGGGTGGAACACGCCATTACGTGCCACCTCCATCATTCCGTGAGAGGTGAGGACACCTACCAAGATGCCCACAGCAGCCACGCTGATAATAGTCTTGTAAGATGCGATTTTTGATCCAAGTGATGAATTCAAAAAGTTGATTGCATCATTCGAAACTCCCACTATCAAATCGACAATCGCGAGGATAGCAAGAATTACTACAATTACAGTGAATACTGGACTCATAAATTTATTCTTTTAAAAAATTAATACTTTCTTTGTCGTTTAGATGTCAGCGATGGTTCGCTTTATCTGTTTCTTTGGTTGAAAAAAGGGTGTAACTGTGGCTATTAAGGGATTATTCACCCTTAACAGATGAGATATAACTTATTAATAATCAATTATTTACTTTGCTAACGAGAATTCAAATTCCAAGCCACCGCCTTCACGATTGCGAACTGTGATCTCGCCCTGGTGGAAACTTACGGCATTCTTCACAATCGCCAGTCCCAATCCGGTGCCACCCATAGTGCGGCTGCGGCCGGCGTCGATTCTATAGAATCGTTCAAACAAGCGTGGCAGATGCTCTGGTGTTACCCCTACCCCATTGTCACTGAAGGTGAACACATAGTAGTCGGGGGTGGTGTCTTTCAGCTTCACGATCACATCACGGCCACCGCTGTAGTTAAAGGAATTGACCATCAAGTTGCGGAAGATGGATTCCACGAGCGATTCGTTGCCACGGATTTTCACATTCTCTGGCACATCGATGTGAATGCGAAGTTGCTTTTCAGGAGGGAACACCTTCATTTCGTCGGCCACCTTGTGGATAATGTCGGTCACATTCACCTCGCTGCTCTCAATTTTCTCTGGAGCATCGGAAATGCGGGTAATCACCGAAAGGTCGGCAAGCAGAGCCGAAAGGCGTTTCACATTGTCGTAGGCAGTGCTCAGCAGTTGCTTCTGGGTGTCGAGTGGCAGCGCTTCGCCATTGTTTTCGAGTGTTTCCAGACACGCCTGAATCACATGCACAGGAGTTTTGATTTCGTGGTTGATATTGTTGGTGAGTTGGTGCTTGATACGGTTCTTTTCGCCCTGCTCAAACAACACATCGCGCATATTTTGGTCGCGTTGCTCTGAAGTCACTTTCAAGTTTTTGTACAGATTCACCACATGGGCTGAGATTTCGCCAAGTTCATCGTTGGGAAACTGCTTGGTGTCGTAGTCGTCGATGTCGTCGTATTCGGCAGCCTCCACAAACTTGCGCAGATTCTTCACACTTCGGCTCACCCTGTAGGCTGTGAACCATGCCAGCACCGTCATCAGCAGTGCAATAAAGATAATCAGATTGCTATTCACAGGGTCAGCCTTGAGGGTATCGACCAATGTGTGGTTGTAAGGCAATGCCGTGCGCACCACCAAGCCGTCGCCACGAGTGGCTGAGTAGAAATATTGGCGTGAATCTGTCGAGGAGATGCGGCGGCGCTGGAAGCCGTGCCCATTGGCGATAGCCTCTTTCACCTCTTTGCGGTTGAGGTGGTTTTCTTTCACATTACGAGAATTGGTATCGAAAATCACGCTGCCCGAAAGGGTGATGACCGACACACGCGTAGAATCGCCTATGCCAATCTCTTTCAGCACTTGAGGACTGAGCTTCTTGCCTTCGCTGATGCAGTCGAGAATACGCATATTCTCCATTTGCAGGCGGCTGTCCAGCACCTCGGTCTTGAAATCCACCTCGCGGGAATACTGCAAAGCGAAAAACACCAGCGTCAACGACCATGTGAAAAACATGATCAGCAAGAAAATGCGCGTGTGCACACTAATCTTTGGTTTTGAAGCCATAACCAAATCCTTGTTTGGTGAAAATTCTGTTTCCATATCTGCCTATTTTTTTGCGCAATCGCGCAACATTCACATCTACTGTGCGATCTACCACGCACACATCTGCGCTCCACACTCTGTTGAGGATTTCCGAACGCGAGAACGCTGTGTCGGGGTTTTTGAGGAAGAATGCCAGCAAGTCGAACTCGGTGGTGGTGAGCGTGATGGGTTCATCGTCCACGAAGCATTCTTTTTGCGGTGTGCGGAGTGTGAGCGTCTGGAATTTGAGCACTTCCTTCTCGTTGGAGTAGCGTCCGCTACGGTGAAGCACGCTCTTCACTCTTGCCACCAGTTCACGCATTGAAAAAGGTTTGCGAATGTAGTCGTCAGCACCGTTGTTGAATCCTTCCAGCAGGTCCTCCTCCGAGTCCTTGGCTGTGCAGAAAATGATAGGAATCGCATTCAATTCCTCACGGCTGCGAATCACTTTCGCAAGGTCGAAGCCCGACATGTGTTCCATCATCACATCAAGAAGAAACAGGTCGTAGCGTTCGAGGCGCTTGGCGAGTGCTTCTTCGGCTGAGAATGCTGTATCGACGCTGAATCCCTCAAGTTCGAGGTTCACCTTCAACACGTAGCAGATTGACTGCTCATCGTCAACTATCAGTATTTTTGGAACATCAGTCATTGTGCTTCTTTTTTCTTTGCAATGCAAAATTATAATAAATGATAGACGTGAATATAACAAAAATGTTACAATTCGTGCCACAGTGCCTCAACAGGTGAATTGTAACATCTTTGTAACATTTTATAGGTCAGTATTGGGCATAAATAAATGGGGTTACATCCGATGTGGCGAACTGAAGCACCAGTTGCACCACTATCACAAAAACTACCAATTTCACCAGCCAGAAGCTCTCCACAAACCAGTTTTTCACTGCCGCATAGATGCTGCACGGCACAAAATGAGCCACCAGCAAGAGCACGAGCATAATGCACCACACATAGCGCACACTCACAAACGGTGGCAGATACGCGAGGTCGAAATTGGTGAAAATTCCACCGATGATGGTGGTGGCTTCAGCAACCGACTCGGCACGGAAGAAAACGAACGCGAGCATCACGGTGGTGAATGTCAGCAAACCAGAAAGCAGCTTCACTGCCCAGTTGTCGGGGATTAGCTTGAGCCACGGCATACACATCTTGTGAACCACCAGCGCCACGCCATGAATCGCGCCCCATATCACATAGGTGAAGCCGGCTCCGTGCCAAAGGCCGCCTATCAGCATGGTGAGAAACAGGTTCACATATTGGCGAATCTTGCCTTTGCGGTTGCCACCAAGCGGAATATACACATAGTCGCGAAGCCAAAACGAGAGCGAAATGTGCCAGCGGCGCCAAAATTCGGTGATGTTGAGCGAGCGGAATGGGTGGTCGAAGTTCACGCCAAGGTCAAATCCCATAATGGCACCCAAACCAATCGCCATATCGCTATAGCCGGAGAAGTCGGCATAGAGTTGCACGGTGAAGCCAATCCCCGCCATGAGCAATTCAAAGCCGCTGTAGCCTTGGAGCGTTTCGGGGCTACCGAAAATAATAGATGAGTATTGCGCCAGATAGTCGGCTATCACGGCTTTCTTCACCACGCCCACCATCACCAGCCAAAAGCCGCCGTAGATTTCGGCTTTGGTCACGTCGGTGGTGCGCTCAAGCTGTGGCATGAAGTCTTTGGCTCGCACCACTGGACCTGCCACCATGCATGGGAAGAACGAGAGATAGAACAAATATTGGAGATAGCTCTCCACAGGCGGCATCTTGCCCTTATACACATCCACCACATAACTGATGGTGCGGAAGGTGTAGAACGATATGCCTATCGGGGCAATAATCGCCAACGGGTGGAAATTGCCACCCACTATCTCGTGCCACGACAGCATGAAGAAGTTGGTGTATTTAAACACCATCAGTATGCCCACCGAGCACAGCAGCGATGCGCACAGCATCAACTGGCGCGTCCTCTTCGCTTCGGTTCTGGAGATGCGGAGTGCCAAATGCCAGTCGATAACCGAGGTGGCCACCATCAGCAAGAATATCCACCCACACGACTTGAAGGCGAAAAACAGGCTGAACGCCACCACAAAGAGCATCATCTGCGTCTTGCGATGACGAATGCACGCAAAAATGGGCAGAAACACCAAAAACATCAGCCAAAACGCTCCGCTCGAAAACACCAGCGGCACCGATGGGTCGGGGGTGAAAAACGATGCGATATTCTGTAGCGCAACCGAGAGGTTGCCTGATATGAGTTGCAATGTTGTCATAGCGTTTCGGTGTTAGGGTTTGGCGCTTCGGGTTGTGGTTCCACAGGCTCTGCCACAGGTTGGACGGTGGGCTTTGGAGCTGGCTCGGCTTTTGGCTTTGTCTTCACTTCGTTATCGGTCATGCTGAATGTTTCGGTATGGCAATACGCACGCGCTTTCTGAGGGAGATTGAGCACGATGGGATTGTTGCTTTCCTCCACTATCCACTTGCAGATACGGTCGGCCCACTTCGCCGCCGATGCCGGTGTGGGGTGTGCACCGTCTTTGGCTCGCTCGTAGTGCTGGTCGGGGGTGTAACTAAGGTAGAAATTGCCTTTGGGCACCACGCTTTGAATCATCTTGTTGATACCGGTGTCTTTCTTCCAGTTGGGCGGTCCAATCCACACATACGGAATGTCGGCAAACTCTGCCACTATCTGCTTCACATATTTGGTGCGACGCGCGATAATATCGTTGACAAACAGCTCGTTGCCACCGAGGCTGATGATGATGTAGTCGGGGCGATACTTTTGAATACATTCCTTCACTCTGCCACTTGTGGCCCACACTTCGGTAGATGAGCCGTACCAAATCACGGTGTTCATCTGATGCTCATTCTCTTCGGCATACGCCGCTATGCGTGGGCTCAGTCGCTCAAGCATGGAGTCGCCTATGAACAGAATATTTTTCTTGGTGGTGTCGAGTGGGGCTCGCTCCACGGTGGCAATGGCTTTGCCCGAAACCGAATCGGTGGTCACCACATCGGCAAGTTCAAGCTCATCGTCGGGTGTCGAGAGCAAATCGGATGCGAAGGTCGCGGTGTTGATGCCAAACGATTCCTCTATGCCGTCTTTGAAAAACGACAAGCCGGCAAACAGCATAAAAGCCACAAGAAGAAGCGCAAAAAAGCTAAAATACGTACGTTTCATTCAATGGAGTGGGTTTGGTGGAAGAAAAGGTTTATGTACCAAAAAGTTGAAAGAGGCTGCGTCAAAAAATACTTTTGGAAATTTTGACACAGCCTCTTTATATCACATGAGGCAAAGCCTCGTGTTATTTCAGAAGTTTCACGCCAATACCTGGACGGTCGGCAGGCACGGTCACCTGACCGTTCACAATCTTGATACCGTCGAATCGGTCGTTGGCGATGAGCCAGTTGCCATCAAGGTCAGCCCAGTCGCAGAGTGGCGAAAGTTGAGCGGCAGCGGTCACGGCGCAAGAAGTTTCGGTCATACAGCCAATCATAATCTTCATGTCGAGTGCGCGCGCCAATGTCACCATCTTGTAGGCTTCGTTCATACCAGTGCTCTTCATCAACTTGATGTTGATACCTGAATACACACCGTGGAAGCGGCGAATGTCGGGCAGGCGTTGGAATGCCTCATCAGCCACGATAGGCAGTGGAGAGCGCTCGGTGAGCCAAGCGGTGTCGTCGAGTGGCTTTTCCTTTTCGAGTGGTTGCTCCACAAACAAGCAGTCTTTGTCGGCAAGCCATTCTGCCATTTCAAGTGCCTCTTCCTTGGTTTTCCAACCTTGGTTGGCATCCACATAGAGCTTGATGTCGGGGCGAATGCTACGCACCAGCTCATAGAGGTGTTTGTCTTTTTCAATGCCGCCCAAACCCATTTTCACTTTGATAAGCTTGAAGTCGTAGGTTTCGGTCATTTTCTGGCGAACCACCTCATCGGTGTCGATACCGATGGTGCAAGTGGTGAGAGGTGCCTTATCTGGATTCAAGCCCCAGATTTTGTACCAAGGCTGTCCCATGAGTTTGCCGAGAAGGTCGTGCAAGGCGATATCGACACCTGCCTTTGCTGCACGGTTGTTAGGAGCCACGCTTTCCACATACGCCAAGATGTCTTCTTTGCGGAATGGGTCGGTGAACTGCTCAAGATTGAGGCTGCCGAGGAATTTGCATACGCTTTCCACGCTTTCACCGAGGTATGGAGGCATAGAGCATTCGCCATAGCCCACCACGCCGTCGTATTCCAGTTCCACCTGCACATCAGGTGTGGTGGTGCGGCTGTATTTAGCAAGATTGAAAGCGTGCTTCAACTTCAATTCGTAAGGGAAGAATTTCAGTTTCAGTCGTCCGCTTCGTTTGATTTGTGCAGGAGCGTCGTTCTTACCAAAGAGCGAGATTGGAGATGCAGCAGCTGCAATTCCAAGACCTGCGCCCAAAATGAATTTTCTACGGTCAATTGACATATCAATGTAGTTTTATTGATTTATGGTTTCGGTTGATTTTCTCTCTATTTGATGTTAAAAGTACCAAGGGTGATTGCGCACATAGGTGATGTAGGGTGTGCCAATCTCGCCTGCGATTCTACTTGCTGAAAGTGGCGAGTAGAGGTAGGTGGGGTCCTTGGGGTCGAGGCTGTTGATTTTCACCTGACCAGAGCAGTGGATATACTTGCCGTCTTGCATGTAGATGCCCACGTGGGTCACACGGCCCGACTTGGTGCCAAAGAACAGCAAGTCGCCGAACTGGCATTTCTGCCATTCCGAGCCCTTGATTTTCAAACCGTAGAGGGCTTGCTGTGATGCGTCGCGCGCCAAAATCACACCGCTGCTGAAGTAACTCACTTTCACCAGCCCGGAGCAGTCGGTGAGTTTGGTTGATGTGCCGCCCCACAGGTAGCCAGAGCCCAACATGCGGTGAGCGGTTTTCAACACGAGGTTGAGGTCGAGGTCTCTTTTTGCCCATTCCTGAAATTCGTCAACTTCGCTTTTTGGCAACCAGCCAAGGCGGCCGTCGGGGGTGGCGAGTTGAATCCATTCGCCGTTCTCTGCCTTGTATTCGAGAATGTTGCCCATCACAAGGTCGGTAACGGTTTCGTCGCCAGCAGGTTCGGTCACGAGGCGTGTGCAGTAGGTGTTCACGATGTAGCGCTTAGCTGCACGCCAGTCTTTCATCTGCGCCTCAGTTTTGCAGAAGAGCGAAGATTCTGGCACATACGAGATATAGTTGTCGGGCGTTTGCACGCGATACCAGTCGGAAGTGCAGTCGAGCACTCTCACAGGCTGTCCCATGATGCCTTGAGTGGCCATTTCGCCAGCGTGCTTGCCTTCGCAGCGCATACTTGCCACCGAGAGTTTCACCAAAGCCCACTTCTTGCCTTCGGGCACGGCATTGTAAAGCACATTCACCTTGTTTTGCACATTGGTGAAACCGTTGTCGGCAAGTTCTTTGCTGATGGCGTCTTTCTGCTCTTGAAATCCCACGGTGCCGGTCACAGTCACCTGCTTGCCAGCGGTGGTGGATTTCACATCAAAGATGGCTGTACGCTTATCGGGAGCGATACGGCTCTTGAGTTTGCTCAATACGCCGGCAGCATCTGCCGCCATGGCGCTGACGCTGATGGCCGACATCAGCACAACGCTTAAAATCTGGAAAACCTTTTTCATATATGATTGCTAATTTTTTGTTTGCTAATTAAAATAATTGCAGAGCCGCATTATTTGACTGGCTCTATGCTGTTGAGTTTAAACGATGAATCCCACTTGTCGTAGTAGAGGTTGCCGTTTTTCCATTCCACCTCGCCCATTTGGAAATCCACGGTCTCGCTGCGAATGTACTTCTTTTCTGGGCTCAACTTATCGCCCACACCCTCGTTTGATGCCATACGGTAGATGTCGATGCCGGTGGCATAGTAGTCGCGCATCTGCTCGCTGTGCTCGGTGGTGCGGCCAAACGACGCATCGGTTGGCACCCAGCCCACGCCCTCAAAGTAGGTTTCGCCCCAGTCGTGGAAGTTCACTTCGCCAGGGTGGAGCATATAGCCGCTCTCCCAGCGTGCAGGAATGCCAGCGGCACGGCACAGGGTGATATAGAGCAAGCCCACCTGACCGCAGTCGCCGTGCTTGTTTTCCAGCACATATTCAGGAATGTTCTTGATGGTGCTGTATTCACGCGCGCCTGCCCATGGAAAGCGTGATGCAATCCAATGGTAGATGTGGCTGGCTGCAAGCACAGGATTTTCTTCGGGTGTGCCCACAATCTGCTCTACCAACTCACGCATGGCATCGGTGATCACGATGTGGGGATATTCGCTGCTGGTGTATTTCACATATTCGGGAGTGTTTTTGTAAGGCTCCACCATCGCCAAAAGGTCTTGCTGCGCAATGTGGCGTTCGCCCACATCGTAACTGAAAGTGTATTCAAAGTGGGTGGGTTTGCCCTTCTCTGCCACAGCCTCCATATACACGGTGTGGTGCTTGCTGCCCTCGCTCCAAGTGACGGGGCGATTGCTGCTTTCGAGTTTGATATTCTTTTGACGCAAATTCTCGTAAGGGATAGGCATCCACGCGCGCAGCGTTTCGCCAGCGGGAATGGCATCGGCATCCACATCAAGTGTGAAGGTCACATTCACATGGTGCCAGTCGCGCACGCCGTTGGCATCGGGCACGGTGCGCATGGCGCGCACCACATACTTGCGCAGCTTCTCGCTGCCCTCGGTGTTATCGGCTTGATTGACTTCGGCAAATTCCTCGCCCAAAAGCCAGAGGTTGCGCACAGCCTTGCGGAACCACAGTTCTTTGCCGTCGATATTCATCACCTCGATGGCTTTCACCTTCTTCCAGTTGTCGATTTGCTCATCGGTGGCATCGGGCATCTTCTCTCGAATCTGCTTCACGCCATCTTCGGGCAAAAGTGTGAAATCTTTGCGAATGCGCCCCATAATCTGGTTGAGCGAGTCGATGGTCACAGCATTTGCTTTACGCACTTTTGATGGCAACTTCCTCATCAGTTGCGAGGCTTGGGTAAATTCGCCCTTGTTCATCAGTTGGTCAACACTGACGCGCCAATTGGTGGCATCGGTGGCCGCTTGCGCACTCATCAATCCTGCAAACGCAACGAAGGCGATTATAGTTTTCTTCAACATTGTAACTTTAGGTTTGTTTTTGTATTCAAAAAATTAATTCAACCCCAAATTTAATCATTTTCCCCGAAATATCACCAACTTCCACCCCCACAATCTTCCCCAAAATTAAATTTTTCCGGAAGTTTTCAGGACATCACTTAGTCAAAACCACTTGCCAAATGTTAAATCTTTGCACTCACCCAAACTTTTTGCCGTAATTATTTTACGGAATAGTAAAAATATCCTATTTTTGCAGCAAATATAAGTAACAACCAAAAGCCCTGTAACTATGCTGACAAAATTTGCCGTAAAAAACTACCGCGGATTCAATGACAGAATTGAGTGGAACTTATCAAATCCGAGCAACTATTCTTTCAATAGCAACGCAGTGAAAAACGGTGCAGTGAAAAATGGTATCATCTATGGTCCTAACGGTTCTGGTAAATCAAACTTTGGATTAGCGATTTTCGACATTGCCAACCATCTTTCACACAAATGGAAGAAGCCTGATTACTATCTGAACTACGCTTGCGCTATTGGGTATGAACAACCTGTAGAGTTTGAATATACTTTCAACTTTAAAGGTTGCATCGTGAACTACAATTACAGCAAAGTGGCATCCGAACTAAAGGGCTTAATCATTACGGAATTGCTGAATATCGACGGAAATGAGGTGTTACGAAAAGACGGCGACTCGCTGTTCGTGGCTCCGGAATTTGGGCTAACCGATGCTGCTATCAGCAATTTAAAGGACAGCGCAAACAATATCTCCATCGTGAATTATTTGCTTAGCGCAGTGCCACTTGCCAAAGACCACCCGTTAATCTCTCTCAGAGATTTTGTGGAAAATATGCTTTTCTTCAGAAGTTTGGATAACCGTGAGTTTATCGGACTGAAAGAGGGTGGCAGCAACATAGAGGAATATATCATTAAAAATAACTTGGCCGACGACTTTTCTGCATACCTCAAAGAAGTCAGTGGTCAGCACTATACGTTTGCCCCAATTGCACAAGGCGAAAATATGCTCTATTGCATTATGGGCAAAGTGAAAATTCCTTTTCAAATGGTGGCATCGACAGGCACTAAAAACCTGGAGCTACAATACTACTGGCTGAAAGAGATGGGAAATGCATCGTTTGTTTTCATCGATGAATTTGACGCTTTTTATCACCACGAACTCTCCTATAAGATTTCAAAACGATTGTTTAAAAGCGACAGCCAACTCTTCGTGACCACGCACGACACTTTTTTGCTAAGCAATGATTTACTTCGCCCCGACTGCTTCTTTATATTGAACGACAATCAGATTCGCGCCATTTGCGACTTAACAGACAAGGAATTGCGATTCGGTCACAATTTGGAGAAACTGTATAGAGGAGGGACATTCAACTTATGATACTCTTTGTGTTTGAAGGCAGCAACCGTGAGCCATACGTTTACAAGACCATCGAACGGCTCTATTTCCCGAAAAAGAACGACAATATCATTTGCTCGTTCGGGAACAACATTTATGACCTTTACAGCGAAATGATGAAGTATGGTGGTGATGGCGACATTGTGTCAATCATGAGAGAGCGGCTTTCTGAGAGCGGAGACTCCACCTTGCACGACATCAGAAGCACCGACATTTCTGAAGTGTATCTTTTCTTTGACTACGACTTCCAAAACTCACAATTTTCGCTTGAGGAAATCAATCAGCGAGTAGATGTGATGTTGAAAATGTTTGATGACGAAACAGGCAATGGCAAACTTTACATCAATTATCCGATGGTTGAATCCATTCGCTACACAAAGGAACTGCCTGATGAAGAATATCGGCATTACACCGTGAGTCGTGCCCAATGCCACGATTTCAAACGCCTTGCCCGTGAATTTTCTTTTTATGACAGTTTCGACCATATTCTTTTCAAAGAAGGAGAGAAACCCACAAAAGACAAATATCTGAAAATCAAGGATAATTGGAAATTCTTGATAGAAATGAATGTGCGCAAAGCCAACCTGCTCGTGTCGGAGCTATACGCTTTGCCAAAAAGCAAATCCACAATTAGCCAACAGGCGATATTTGGTGGTCAACAGCGCCTATACGCCACCAAAAATGAAAGCATCGCCGTTTTAAACTCTTTTCCAATATTCGTCTACGACTATTTCAACGTCAATCTTATCCTCAAGTCATAAACACAAAAAAGGCAGAGGGTGCTTGGTTTTGCACGCTCTGCCTTTGTATGGTGATTTGAACGTCGGTTTACTTCAGGGTGTGGAATGAACTGCCGTCGAAGCAGTGAGTGCACACTTTGCACTTGGGCAAGCCGATGGCCTTCACTATGGTTTCCACTGTGGAGAACTTTAGTGATGAGAGTTTTAGGCGACGCGCTATCTCGTCGACCATACGCTGATATTCGGGGCTGCCTGTGGTGGCGTAGGCTTCAACATTCTTGTTCATGTCGCCCTCAAAATCTTGGATAATGCGGCGAGTGATGAGTTCAAGTTCGCTTTTCGACGCTGAGAAATTCACAAATGGGCAAGCGTAGATAAGCGGCGGACAGGCAATGCGCATGTGCACCTCTTTTGCGCCCTCATTGATGAGTTCGGCAGCGGTGTCGCGAAGTTGTGTGCCGCGCACGATAGAGTCGTCGCAGAAGCACCAGCGCTTACCTTTCAGCATATCGGTGTTTTGAATGAGTTTCATCTTTGCCACAAGGTTGCGCATAGACTGGTTGCTTGGCATAAACGAGCGAGGCCATGTGGGGGTGTATTTAGCAATGGCACGCATATATGGCACCTTATGACCTTCGGCGTAGCCCACAGCCATACCGATGCCCGAATCAGGAATACCGCACACGCAGTCCACTTCCACATCGTCGGTTTCGCCCATGGCACGGCCACATTCGTTGCGCATCTGCTCCACGTTGCGTCCCTCGTAGCATGAGGTGGGGAATCCGTAATAAATCCACATGAATGAGCAAATCTGCATTTCCTCGTTGGGCTTGCGCATCTGTATCATTTCGTCGGCAGTGATGCGAACAATCTCGCCCGGACCCACATAATGAACAGTTTCGAATCCCAAGTTAGGGAAAGCGGTCGATTCAGAAGTCACCGCCATACCGTCGTCGCTCTTGCCCACCACTATTGGGGTGCGGCCCCAGCGGTCGCGCGCAGCGATAATGCCATCTTCGGTGAGCAGCAACATTGAGCACGAGCCTTTGATGGAATTAAACACATTCTCAATGCCTTCCACAAAGTCTTTTCCCTTGATTATAAGCAACGAAACGAGCTCAGTGGGATTGATACGCCCCGACGAGAACTCGCTCAAATGCATATTTTCAGCCAGCAACTGCTGTGCCAATTCTTCCAAATTATTGATTTTCGCTACCGTAACAAGTGCAAAACGTCCCAAATGCGAATGTATGAGTAGCGGTTGTGCATCGGTGTCGCTAATCACGCCAATGCCCGAACGGCCCTTGAACTTGTCAAGCTCATGCTCGAATTTGGTTCTGAAATACGTTTGCTCCAAACTATGGATAGAGCGGAAAAACTCGCCCTCATCGCTGATAGTAACCATACCAGCACGGCGAGTGCCGAGATGTGACTGGTAGTCAGTCCCGTAGAACAGTTCTGCCCTACACTCTCTGTTTTTGAGTTTTGTGCCAAAAAAGCCTCCCATTTCCCTAAATTTAAAGTAGTTTCTAAAAAACTCGATAAAGTTACAACATTTTCCCCAATCCCCCACCAGTTCACCCCCAATTTTTTACGAATGATGCTTCCATTTTTAATGTTTTAATGGGCACCTCGGCAAAAGCCCGCTGTTCCCAATTTCACGCTAAGCGTGAAATTATTTTCCAAAGCAAGGTGAAGATTGTTAGCAAAAACGAAAGGTAGCCGGCCTCCTGTTGGGTGTGGGGAGGCCGGCTTGCTTTATTGGGTGGGGAAATCGCTGTGGATTAGATGAGCGATTCCACGATTTTCTTCACGTCGTTGCCGAGTTTTTCGGCTTCTTCCATAGTGTGAGCTTCGCTGTAGATACGGATGATTGGCTCAGTGTTGCTCTTGCGCAAGTGTGCCCAACCGTCTTTGAAGTCGATTTTCACACCGTCGATAGTGGTAAGTTTTTCGTTAGCGTAGTGCTTTTCCACAGCAGCGAGAATAGCGTCAACGTCCATATCTGGAGTGAGTTGGAGTTTGGTCTTAGCGATTTCGTATTGTGGATAAGTCTTTTTGAGTTCGCTCACCTTCATACCGCTCTTTGCGAGCAATGTGAGGAACAATGCCACGCCCACGAGAGCGTCGCGGCCATAGTGGAGTTCTGGATAGATTACTCCGCCATTGCCTTCGCCACCAATCACTGCGCCGATTTCACGCATCAGGGTGGTAGCGTTCACTTCGCCCACTGCCGATGCCTCGTAGCGACAACCGTGCTTAGCAGCCACATCACGCAATGCGCGAGATGATGAGAGGTTGCTCACTGCTGGACCAGGGGTTTGTGAGAGAATGTAGTCGGCTACGGAAACGAGGGTGTATTCTTCAACGAAGAATTCGCCATTTTCCATAATGATAGCCAAGCGGTCAACGTCGGGGTCAACCACGAAGCCCACATCAGCCTTGCCTTCCTTCATGAACGAGCTAATAGCGGTAAGATTGGCAGGGATTGGTTCTGGAGTGTGACCGAAGTTGCCGGTTGGCTCGCAGAACAATTTTTCAACCTTCTTCACGCCGAGTGCTTCGAGCAATTTTGGAATTGCCACGCCACCGATTGAGTTCACAGCGTCAACAGCCACGGTGAAGTTGGCTTTCTTGATTGCTTCCACATCCACGAGTTTGAGGTCGAGCACAGCTTGAATGTGACGGTCGAGATAATCGGCCTTCGATTCCTTGCCAAGTGCGTCAACTTCAGCATAGTCGAAGTCTTCTGCTTCAGCGATGCGAAGCACTTCCTTGCCTTCTGCGTCGGTAAGGAATTCGCCCTTTTCGTTAAGAAGTTTCAAAGCGTTCCATTGCTTTGGATTGTGAGAGGCTGTGATGATGATACCACCGCAAGCATTTTCCCACACCACTGCCAATTCGGTGGTAGGGGTGGTAGCCAGACCGATGTTCACAACATCGAAGCCCATGCCTTCGAGTGTGCCAACCACTACGTTGAGCACCATTTCGCCAGAGAGGCGAGCGTCGCGTCCAACCACGATTTTATTTGACGAGAGTGCGGTGGTGCGACGAATGAAAGTTGCATAAGCACTGGTAAACTTCACAATATCAAGTGGAGAGAGGCCATCGCCTGCACGTCCGCCGATAGTGCCACGAATACCAGAAATTGATTTAATAAGTGACATAAAGATGTATTAAAAGTTAAGTTAAGTAGTGTATATATAAAAAATAGTTGATATCGAGCGGATTTCATTTACGAGGGCATTTTCCCGATATGCCCCCGCATCACCTGTTCCATCAGCGCTTACCTACACCTTGCTGGGGAAGTAGCGCAAGTGGTAGAGGAATGGCGTAACGTAGCTAATCTCATCAGATTTGCCGTACTGCGACTTCACAATCAAGTTCACCTCGCAGTCCACGCCAAGATACTTGAGCGGCATCTGAATGCCTGTGCCCCACTCTATCGACGACTGACGGGTGTAGTCATCGAACTGGAACGAAGTGGTAGCCATGCTCATATCGTCGGCATTGCCACCCGATGGAGTCCAGGTTCTGTTCTCAGTGTACCATGTGTTGAGATTGTAGCGAGTGTAGCGGAAATAGATGGTTTGCGATTTGCGCGCCTTGTTGTTCTTACGGTCGCCAGCCTTGAGCACGTGCATATACACATTGCCTTCGGCATCGAGTTTGTAGAATGGAGCGTCGGAACCCACCTCAAACACCGAGTCGGCTGGCACTTCTGCCAAGCGGAAATTGCAGAGGAAGGCATTACAAGCCTGACGCTCATCTTTGAGCAATTCGGCATAGCTACGATTTTTCTCGCACGATACAAAGCTCATGGTCACAGCCATGATACCGAGTATAAAAAGTATCTTTTTTGTATTCATATCTCTTGTAAAAAATGTTTTGTCAAATATTTTGTTGTCGGCAGTCGTCAAGCACCTTGTGGAATGCTTCCACCGCTTCGTCCATCGTGCCATGGAAGTCGCCACCAGCGGCATTCTTGTGTCCGCCACCGCCGAAATAGCGAGCGCAAATGTCGCTCACCGAGAAATCGCCCTCGGAGCGGCACGACACCTTAATTTGGTCGGCATCTTCACGCAAAAACATCACCCATCGCACTTCGGGCGCGCACAGCGGTTTGTTCACCAGCCCTTCGGTGTCGCCTTTGCGGTAGTTGAATCGCTCCAGTTCTTCCTTGGTGAGCGTGATGAGCGCAGCGCCATCTTCGGGGAACACCTGCATTTTCTCGCTCAAGGCATAGCCCTGAAGGCGCAGGCTGTCGGTGCTGAAGGTGTTCATCGCCATTCTGTAGAGCCACTGCTTGTTGATGTTGTACGACACCAGATGAGCCACAATCTCATAGATTTCGGGATAGTCGCTGCTGTAAGTGAAATTGCCCGTGTCGGTCATCATGCCCACAAACAGGCATTGCGCCACCTCGGTATCGACGTATCGCAAAAGCGCCATTTGCTGGAGGGTGCGATACACCACCTCGCAAGTGGACGACAATCGGGGAAACGATATCTTCACATCAAACACGTCATCGGGGTCGAGGTGATGGTCAATCAATACGCGTGGCGCATTGCTCATCTCTATCACTTCGCCCAATTTGTCGATGCGCTTGAGCGTGTTGAAGTCGAGGCAGAATATGAGGTCGGCATTGCGAACCAAAAAGCGGCCTCGCAACTGAGCCATAGTATAGACCACCACATCACGAACGGCTGGGATAAACTGCAATGCGCGAGGCACTTGGTCGGG
>SAMEA104315436__coassemble_969_pt1 | contig 27585 bp, 26 predicted proteins | sample SAMEA104315436__metabat2_low_PE_011 | metagenome-assembled genome bin SAMEA104315436 (sample SAMEA104315436) | gut metagenome | biome: Monkey gut; feature: monkey-associated habitat; material: faeces | place: China | collected 2013 | reverse complement strand
TTGGGCTTCGCCAATTCTCGGTGCAAACTTAGAGTGAGATCCGTGTGAGCCACAAAAACACCCACAAAGCGAGATCTGTGTGAGCCCTAAAAACACCCACAAAGCGAGATCTGTGTGAGACTGTGGAAGCGTGGGTGGGATTTTTTTGGTGAACCTTTCGGAAATTCTCAGAAAAAAGCTATCTTTGTAAATTAGAATTAATGTAAACTATGGACCACTCTCCTATACTTGCTATCATTGTGCCTTGCTTCTGCGAGGAAGAGGTGCTTCCGAGCACCAACGAACGGCTGCGCGCCTTGCTTGCCGACATGGTGACGAGGGGCGATGTGTCGGGGCGAAGTTGCGTGGTGTATGTCGACGATGGCAGTTCCGATGCCACTTGGACGCTACTGAAGGGCTTTTCCGATGCATCCGACTCGGTGTGCGCCGTGAAGCTGTCGGGCAACTTCGGACATCAAAACGCCATTATCGCCGGTATGGAGACCATGCTCAACGAGGCCGACATTTTCGTGACCATTGATGCCGACCTTCAAGACGACATTGCCGCCATTCCCAAGATGGTGGCGAAATATAAGGATGGCTACGAGATAGTGTATGGCGTGCGCTCGAAGCGTGCCACCGACTCGTGGTTTAAGCGCACCACCGCCCTTGGCTTCTACCGCCTGATGCAGCACCTGGGCACAAAGTCGGTATTCAACCACGCCGACTTCCGCCTTATGGACCGTCGCACCGTGGGCGAACTGCTCCGCTACCCAGAGCGCAACCTGTTTATGCGTGGTATCGTGCCGCTGCTGGGATTCAAGAGCACCACAGTGGAGTATGAACGCAGCGAGCGCACCGCTGGCACCACGAAATACCCTTTCTCAAAGATGCTGAGCTTTGCCGTAGATGGCATCACCTCGTTCAGCATACGCCCCGTAAGGCTTGTGCTGACCATGGGCATCGTGTTTGTGTTTATCGCTATCATCATATTGGCTTATGTGCTCTACTCCAAGTTCAGTGGCCATGCGGTGAGCGGTTGGTCGTCGATGATACTTTCGATGTGGTTTATCGGTGGCTGCATACTGATAGGCCTGGGCATAGTGGGCGAATATATCGGCAAAATCTACATTGAGGTGAAAGGCCGCCCACGCTACCACATCGAAGCCACCACCGGACAACTACCCTCACAAAAGCAACATACGCATTAATCAACAGAATTCAAACATCAATCAATACATATTTTTATCGAGACAGTATGAAGAAAAAGACTTTACTGGCAGCAGCACTTTTAGGAGCAAGCGGCATGGCTATGGCGCAAGCGCCCCTGTGGCTGCGTAATGCCAAAATCTCGCCCAACGGACAGGAAATCGTGTTCACCTACAAGGGCGATCTCTACAAAGTGGCAACAGGAGGCGGACAGGCGCTTCAACTCACCAGCCTCCCTTCGTATGAAACCGCTCCCATGTGGAGCCCCGACGGAAAGCAAATAGCCTTTGCCAGCGACCGTAAGGGCAACTTCGACGTGTATGTGATGCCTGCCAACGGTGGCACGCCTAAGCAAATCACATTCAACTCGGCAAGCGAGACCCCTACTACATTCTCGCCCGACGGTAAATATGTATATTTCTACGCCACTATCCAAGACCAGGCATCGAACATCATGTTCCCAAGCGGACGCATGATGGAACTTTACAAGGTGCCTGTGAATGGCGGACGCACTTCGCAGGTGCTCAGCACCCCTGCCGAAGACGTGTGCTTCGACAAGAGTGGCAAATTCTTCCTGTATATGGACGTGAAGGGCGGTGAAGACCCATTACGCAAGCACCACACTTCTTCCATCACTCGCGATGTGTGGCGATACGATGTGACTACCGGCAAGCACACCAACCTCACCAACCGTGGTGGCGAAGACCGCACTCCAGTGCTCAGCCCCGACGGCAAGACGGTGTATTTCTTGAGCGAGCGCGACGGGGGTTCGTTCAATGTGTGGAAATTCCCATTGAACAACCCTTCGCAAGTGACAGCAGTCACCTCTTTCAAGAAAAATCCTGTGCGTGGTCTCTCGGTGGCTGCCAACGGCACACTTTGCTACACCTACGACGGTGAAATCTACACTCAGACCGACGGCGGCAAGCCAAATAAGGTGAACATCAACCTCTTCCACGACGATGGCGATGCTATCAGCATCATGAACTACACCCGTGGTGCCACCAGTGGCGCAGTGTCGCCCGACGGCAAGCAAGTGGCATTTGTGGTGCGCGGCGAGGTGTTTGTAACCTCGGTTGAATACAACACCACCAAGAAAATCACCGACACACCAGAGGCTGAGGCCGACGTGTGCTGGGGACCCGACAACCGCACCCTCGTGTATGCAAGCGAGCGCAACGGCAAGTGGCAACTGGTGAAGGCTACTATCAGCCGCAAGGAAGACCTCAACTTCCCCAACGCCACCATCATCAAGGAGGAAATCATCGCTCCTAACAAGAATGTGAACCGCAAGTCGCCACAATTCTCGCCCGACGGCAAGAAGTTGGCGTTTATCGAAGAGGGCGAACGCCTAATGGTGATGGACATGAAGAGCAAGGCGGTGACACAAGTGACCGACGGCTCGCAATGGTATGGCACCGAGGGCTCGTTCAACTACAACTGGAGTCCCGACAGCAAGTGGTTCTGCCTCGAATTTATCGGCAACGGCCGTGACCCATACAGCGACATCGGCATCGTGAGCGTGAACGGTGGCAAAATCACCAATATCACCAACAGCGCATACATCAACGTGCTCCCTCGCTGGGTGCTCGACGGTGGCGCTATCATGTTTATCAGCAACCGCTACGGCCTGCGCAGCCAGGCATCATGGGGCTCGCAAGACGACGTGCTGCTGGCATTCGTCAACGAGGAGGCTTTCGACCGCTACCGCCTGAACAAGGAGGAAATGGAACTGCTCAAGGAAACCGAAAAGGCTGAAAAAGCAGAAAAAGACAAAGCCAACAAGGACAAGAAAGACGACAAGAAGTCGAAGTCTGATAAGGACGAAAAAGACAAGGTGAAAGACATAGTGGTGGAACTCGATAAGATTAAAGACCGCGTGATTCGCGTAACCCTCAATTCGAGCGACCTCGCTGGATGCGCCATCAACAAGGACGGCGACGTGCTTTACTACCTCTCAAGAGTGGAGAAAGACTACGACCTCTGGAAGATGGACCTGCGCAAAAACAGCACCCAACTCATCAACAAGATGAACACGAAGTGGGCCGACATTCAAACCGACAAGGACGGCAAGAACTTCTTCATTTTGGGCGGCAGCAGTATGCACAAGATGAGCGGCGACAAACTCACCCCTATCACCTATTCGGCAGTGGTGAAGATGAACCGCGCGAAGGAACGTGAATACATGTTCGAGAATGTGAACCGTGAAGTGGCTCGCCGATTCTACAACACCAACATGCACGGTTGCGACTGGGACGCCACTATCAAGAACTACCGCAAGTTCCTCCCTCACATCAACAACAATTACGACTTCTCATACATGCTGAGCGAGGTGCTTGGCGAACTCAACGCTTCGCACACCGGCAGCCGCTACTATCCTAACGGCAGCGCCGAAACCACTGCCCAACTCGGCTTGTTCTTCGACTGGAACTACACTGGCAAGGGATTGAAGGTGAGCGAGGTGGTTGAATACGGCCCATTCGACCGCGCGAAGTCGAAAGTGCGCCCTGGCACCATCATCACCAAAATCAACGGCACCGACATCACCGTAGAAAACGACTACACCACCCTGCTCAACGGCCAGGTGGGCAAGAAGGTGCTCGTGACTTGCAAAAACGCCTCTGGCGAATGGGAAGAAGTGGTGAAACCTATCAGCGCAGGCATGAACAACGCTCTGCTCTACAAGCGTTGGGTGAAGCGTCAGGAAGCCCTCTGCGACAGCCTTTCAGGTGGCCGCCTGGGTTATGTTCACCTCCAGCAGATGAACGACAACAGTTATCGCGAAATCTACGAGAAGGTGCTTGGCGAATACAACAAGAAGGACGGTATCGTAATCGACACCCGCTTCAATGGCGGTGGCCGTCTGCACGAGGATATCCAAATTCTCTTCAGCGGTGAGAAATACCTCACTCAAGTGGTGCGTGGCCGCGAAGCTTGCGACATGCCAAGCCGCCGTTGGAACCGCCCAACCATCATGCTCCAGTGCGAAGCCAACTACAGCAACGCACACGGCACACCATGGGTTTACAAGCACACCGGCATGGGCAAACTCGTGGGTATGCCAGTGCCTGGCACCATGACAAGTGTGAACTGGATCACGATGCAAGACGAAAGCCTCATCTTCGGTATTCCTATCATTGGCTACCGCTTGGCTGATGGCTCTTACCTCGAAAACCAGCAACTCGACCCCGACATCAGAGTGGCTAACGACCCAGCCGTGATTGTCACCGGTCGCGACCAGCAACTCGAAGCAGCAGTTAAGGAACTTCTGCAAGAAATCGACGCTAAGAAATAAAACAAGATTATAAACAAATGCGTCGGGAACGTTCGCTTCAGAATCGCTCTCGACGCATTTTTCAATATCACATGACATGAACTCAATTATCACCAACATCATTGGTTACACAGCATCGATCTGCATGGTGCTTGGCTATCTGCCACAAACCGTACACACGCTGCGAACCCGCAAAACCGACGACATCGCCGTTGGCACATTCCTGCTGATGGGACTTGGAGGCCTGTTCTTCTGCATTCAAGGACTGCTGCTCGAAAACTGGCCGCTATTTCTGTGCAACCTCCTCACCACCACCATGAGCGCCATCATCTTCGCCATCAAAATGCACAACGACCACTTCAAAAAAAGAAAATAACCACAATAGAAGTAAGAAGTTAGAAATTAGATGTTAGACATCTGAAATCAGAATCCTCACACAGATTCAACAAGATTCAACAAAAAAATAAAACTGTGCTAATTCATGGCTCATAACAAAAGCCAAGAATTAGCACATTTCTTTTGTGGATTACACAGAAAATGGTGAAATTAATTATTTTTACAACTTTATCGTTGCATTTACTGCGATAATACTGTATCTTTGCGACAAAATCAGTATAACAATGATTACCAAAGAGGAAGTACAGACATTTCTTTCCCAATTTCAAACGAAGTTAAAAATCTTTGGCATCATATATCGCGACGACAGAGGAAAAAATCAAAAAGCACTTGAAGAACTTGAGATAGTACCCTCATTCAGAAGGGTGATTATCGAAAATCTGAAAGTGGAAGATTATGTTCAGGGACCAGTTATCGACGAGTTGAACAAGCTCGGAGAGATGTGGGTGTTCGGCAATGATGTTAAAGGCAGAGAAGTATATATTAAAATTATGCTTGGAGGCGTGAGCTGCCAAACTATATGTATATCATTCCATATAGCAGAGCACCCTTTAGTGTATCCATTTAAATGATTGCGATGATGAAAAGTCCATTTACAGGTAAAGAGATGATGCGCATTTACGAAAAGCGCACATGGAATTTCCGTGGTGAACAATTTGAGTATTACCACACAGCATGGCAATGTCCCGACACTGGCGAACAGTTCACCACCGACGAATCCGACACCGCCGGCTTTATGCAGGTAACCAACCAATACCGCCAAAAATACGGAATTCCGTACACCGACGAAATAATTGCGGTGCGTAACAAATACGGCATAAGCGCCGCAAAGATGTCGCTTATTTTGGGTATCGGTGTCAACCAGTACCGTCTCTATGAGAAAGGTGAAGTGCCCAGCGTGTCGAATGGCCGCATGATTCGTTCGATAATGAATCCAAAAGTGATGCTCGATATGATTGAGAGTTCAAAACACGAACTTTCACCACAAGAATATGCCAAAATAAGCGAAAAAGTAAAAGCCACCATCAGTGAAAGCGAAAACTACAAAATCGCTCAATACGAGACAAAACGCATTTTCACCTCACCTCGTGGAGAAGAAAACGGCTTTGCTCCCACATCACTCACACGCTTAAAAAACATCATGCTAAGCATTCTCAATCAATGCAATGGCGTGTGGTGTACGAAAATGAACAAATTGCTGTTTTATATTGATTTTTACGCTTATCGTGTGCGTGGGTATGCCATGACTGGACTGACTTACAAAGCAATCGACTTTGGTCCCGTGCCCGAAAGATGGGACAGGGTGTACAGCGAATTTTCAGAAATCAGCCAAGACATACAGCAATGTGGCGATTACGAGGGAAGCATACTCAACGCCCATTCACCAATAACGGATGGGGTGCTCAGCGACGACGAGATTCAAATCATCACCACAGTTTGCAAAACCTTCGGCAACAAATCGTCACGCGAAGTGTCGCAAATCAGTCACAATGAAAACGCATGGCTGAATCACCACGACGCCCATGAGCGAATATCATTTAACGAAGCATTTTCACTAAAAGCCCTCTAACACATTCACAAATTAATACACCCACAAAAGCAAGCATATCCAGGAAAGTTTTTTCCTTCTGACTTCAGCATCATTCCTAATCCTACTTACCATATAAAAAAATGAAACATATTCAAATTTTCACTTTATTATCCTTTATGTTAATGTGTATGCAAAACATAAGTTGTACTACACATAGACTAACAAAAGAGGATTTAGTGGGTACATATATTGGTCACGTGTCGGTATCACCTCACCGATATACTACAAATATAGCAATTGATAGCGTTACTGGTTTAAAATATAGCACATTCTATAAAGATATGGATAAGTACATAGAAGGAGACACTGGTAATTATACCTGCACTCATTTTATATATAAGAGATTTATATCTAAATTCCTCATATTAAATAAAGATGGAACATTTGTTTGTTCATACATTAATTATGGATGTAGTTCAAGAGGACATTGGGATTTGATGGCCGTAGACAATACCCTATTATTGTCATTTGAGCAAATGCCTAAAGATTCCATATATGTATATTCAAGATTGTTGGAACAATGTCCTTACCCCTATGAAGGCTTGAGACAATTAGGCATAATTAATGCAAATAAGCTTAAATTTGAATGCCCAGTGTTTAATGGTCCAAAGAATTATAAAGAAGTCACAGTGCTAAAACGACAAAAACGAAGTGTACAATGAGAAGGACAATTGTTACCACACTGATTTTTACTATCAGTGTTATAACGGCATATACACAAGACTCCATCTTTTACAAACCTAATGAGTGCGCAGATGTCTATACCTTGATAATAAATGTGCAACTTCTTCAAAAGTGCGATTTGTTTTGATGTCGCTTTGTTTTCCATAGCATACTAAAGGAACGGTCCATCTATGTTGTAAACCAAGGGATTTTGTTGCAAAGATATATCATCTTTTCAAACAAATACAATGATACAACTGTGAGGATTAATTATTTTTGTCATTTTGTATGTAACCACTAAAATATTAAAACAATGTGCTAATTTGTGGCTGATGAGAAAAGCCGTAAATTAGCACAATTTATTTTTTTGTTGAATCCTGTTGAATCTGTGTGAGGCATTGGAGCAAGCCTGCGTAGAGCATCTGTGAGATTTCCCGCCCACAAAGGGAAACCGTGAGATCTGTGCGATCTGTGTGAGGCCCGGAGTGAAGATGCGAAATTAGGCGTGGGATTCGGATTTGGCGGTTTGCCTGAGGGCGAAGTAGCCGAACGCGCATGAGAGGGCTGCACCTGCCACGAAAGCGATGGCGGTGCTGTGCACAGGGTTGCCAAGTGCCACGATGGGGGCTGTGAGCGCACCGCTCACGAAGCCCATCGCTCCAAAAAGTGCCGATGCCGTGCCGGCTTGCTTGCGTTCGCTTTCGAGTGCCATGGTGGTGGAGGCAGTGAGGGTGAAGCCCATAAACACCAACAGTGTGCAAAGCACTGCCTCGTAGGCCCAGAATCCCAAATCAAGGAATAGCACCACGGCTTCGAGCACGCTCAGCACCATCATGCCCACGCAACTCACTTTCACGCCACTGGTTGCCTTCTTGAATTTGGCAGCACTACCTGCGCCAATGGCGATAAACACACCGTTGACCGAAAGTGCCAAACTCGCCTGCATGTGGTCGGTATAGCCATAGTGGCTAAGAATACTCCACACCGATGCAATGTTGCCAAAGAGAATCACTTCGGCGGTACACTGGTGAAGCACATAGAGGATATACTGCTTATTGCGCACCACGGTGCCATAAAGGCGGAAAGTGGCGAAAAGCGGACGGCCTGTGCGGCGGCCATCGGGCAGCGACTCTCGCAAATGATAGGTGCCTATCGCCATCAGCAAGCCCACGCCGGCAAGCATATAAAACACGCCCTGCCAGCCCGAAAGGTCAGCCATCGCGCCACTTGCCATCGGTGCCACAATCGGTGCGATGCCGTTGATTGTGCCTGTGATGGCTATCACCGTCATCAGTTCGTGGCCCTTGAAATTGTCGGCAGCAATGGAGCGTGAAATCACGATGCCGCCTGCGCCGCCCACGCCTTGCATAAATCGCAAAGCGATAAACATTTCCATGCTGGTGGAAAACGCCACAGCCAGCGATGCCAGGAAAAACAGCGTGACCGACAAAATCAGCGGCCTGCGCCGTCCGTATTTGTCGCTCAGCGGTCCCAGCACCAGTTGCCCGGCAGCCAAACCAATCATACTGGCGGTGAAACCAATGTTCACCACCGCCTGTGTGGAATCGAAGTGCTTAGCCACAAGTCCGAGGATTGGGCCAAGCGTGTTGTTGATAAGGGGCGCAAACGCAGTGAACGCCCCCAGTAGTACCAATAAAAAAATCTTATAGTTTCTTTCCATTTAAAATGCGCGTGTGATAATCACTCAGGAGTTACACCCCCAGCCTGCTTAAAGGCCAAAGGCGACAAACCAGTCATTTTTCTAAAGAATTTACCCATACTCGACTGGTCGGCAAAAGCATACTTATAAGCGATTTCCTTGAGCGACAGACCGCTTAACCGAATTTCGCGCTTCAACTTTGAAATCAATATTTCAGAAATCAATTCTTTTGCGCCCTTTTCGGTTTTCTGCTTACAGATGTCGCTCAGATATTTAGTGGTGATATTCAATCGGTTGGCATAAAACGCCACTTCATGCTCCTTGTCGCTATGTTCCGACACCAGATGCACGAAATCACGGAAGTAGGTATCTGCCATGGTGTACATTTTCACCTTTGTGTCGCCGTTATCTTCCGTCTCGCTCTCCACCATCACCAGAAGCATACTGCGGAAAATGCAGCCGGTCACCTCAAAGGTGTGCTTGCCACCACGCATGGTGTCGTACATGTAGAGGCATTTCATCAGGTGAATGAGCAATTCCCATTCCTGATCATCGGTCACCTGCTTCACGGGGCGTGCCACCAAGTTGCCCAGTTTCTCGAACGGCATACCCACGGTGATGTCGCGCGAAAACGAGTCGGCCACCAGCAGCACCCACGCCTGAAAATCGGGCGATACCTCCAGAATCTTCGTCTGAAACATCTTCGCGCCAAGCAGTCGCGAGCCCTTAGTGAGCGTCACTCGCTGCATATTGCCCTCAAGCACTGCACTACCCTCTTCGCACAGCACCATCATGCTCAGGCGCGAGTCATCAGGCAAATTTTTATTCTGAACCGACGAATCGATATGGAAAATCGCATATCCGTTGGATTGCAAAATCTGTTTTAAATCAATCATCATTTCGTATTTTGACCACAAAAATAGAAAAAAGTAACGAATTTTCCACCACCTTATACGTTTTTAACAAAAAAACAATACCCACCACCATCCTCCTATAGCGTTGTGGCTTTTTTATTTATTTGCCACACACCCCGCTTTTCACCACTCATATTTCACGAACTAAAGGAAATGGGTGATTTTTGAGAATGGTGCTTACAATAGAGGCGTCATATATAGCGGCAGATAGGTGACGCCATCTACCACCTTATAGTCGGCTGAATGCAAAACTGTAGGAGAGGTCATCTGCTCTCCAAACTTCTTCATACACTTTGTTAAAGACGACAACGTGTATTTTTTGCCACTTTTCACTTCTAATGGACGAATATTATGACGGCTGGTCACCTTGCCCTTTTGGAGCAAAAAGTCGATTTCCATACGGTCTTCCGCTTTTTCTGACGACTTGCTATAGAAAAAGAGCTTGTTGCCACTGGCTGTCAGCATTTGAGCAACGATATTCTCAATGAGCATTCCCTCGTTCACCTCCAGCTTTCCAAAGAGCAACTTCTGATAAATCTCCGATGAGACGATTCCTTTTTCATCAAAAGAGTGACTTATCAACAAGCCCGTATCATTCATATAGCACTTCAATGTTGTGCGATCTTCGTTCATCTTCAGTCCGATGTTCGGTTCTGTGGAGTTGTAGCAAATGTTGACAACTCTTGCGTCTTTCAGCCAAAAGAATGCATCGTCCCAATCGCGATACTTTGCACCAGGCTTCAGGGCAGAAAGTCGGAACTTCTTTTCGTGCTTAGAGAGCTGAGGGGGTATCTGGTCGAAGATAGACACCACCTTGTCGGCCACCTCTCCTGCATAATTGAATATGTCGTTACGATAGATGGACAGAATGTCGCGCTTAGCTACATCTACGGCATCGAAATCTTTCGTTTCAACATACTTCTTAACGGCTTGTGGCATACCTCCCACTATCATATAAAGGCGGAAAGCATCCATAGCCTGACGATGGAAAGCCTGCCCCATCGGTTTCTGCTCTGCATACATCTTCCGTATCAAGTCCATCAGCATATCATTACCTGTTGCCCAAAGAAACTCTTCAAAGTCCATTGGGTACATTTGTATCGGACGCTCTTCCGATGGAAGTACGATACCCTGAGTGTTTTTCTTGATGCTCACCAGCGACCCCGTCTCAATGTAGTCGTATCGACCATCTGCTACCAAAAACTTGATGGCAGCTCTCGCCCTCGGACACAACTGAACCTCGTCAAGAATAATGAGAGACTTGCGTTCATGGAGCCTTACCTTGTAGTGCTGACTCAGATATAGAAACAGCATATCAAGGTCTTCCAAATAAAGGTCGAACCAATCTCTAACCATCTGGGGGGCTTTGTTAAAGTCGATGAGGATATATGACTCGTATTCATTCTTGCCGAATTCCTCTACGATGTAGCTCTTACCTATACGGCGTGCACCTTCTACAAGCAATGCCACTTCGCCGTTCCTTTTATTCTTCCAATCAAGGAGTTGCTGATATATTTTCCGCTTCATAACGCTGGAATGTGCACCTTTTTGAGATTTTTCAACATTCATATCCTACACCTTTTTGAGATTTTCTACATTGCAAATATACACCTTTTTGAGATTTTTTGCAAGAACTTCACGAAAAGAATGCATCAATATTGTGAAGCTGTACTCTTCTGCTATTTCGTGGATTGGTGGAAAATCTGTAACTTTGCACCATTATATTTATAATCAACGACGATTCATGGCGGAAGAAAAGAAAAAGACGGTAAAAATTGAAACTCTGGGTTGCAAACTCAACTTCTCGGAAACGGCTACAATCAGTGCCTTGCTTGCCAAGCGGGGCATCACCCCTGCGCAAGATGGCGACGTGCCTTCGGTGTGCGTGGTGAACACTTGCAGTGTGACTGAACTTGCCGACAAAAAATGCCGTCAGCACATTCGTGGACTTATCAAGCGCTACCCCGATGCACTGATGGTGGTGACCGGGTGCTACGCACAGTTGAAAAGTCAGGAAATCGCCGCCATCGACGGTGTGGACATCGTGCTCGGCAGCGAGCAGAAACTCAACATCGCCGACTATGTGGACCGCTGGTTGGAGCATCACCAGAAGGAGGTGGCTGTTACGCCACACAAGGACATTCGCCAGTTCAGCCCTTCGTGCGAGCGTGGCGACCGCACCCGCTACTGGCTGAAGGTGCAAGACGGCTGCGACTACTTCTGCACCTATTGCACCATTCCCATGGCGCGTGGCAGAAGCCGTAGCGGTACCATTGAAAGCCTTGTGGCACAAGCCCGTGAGGTGGCAGCCGAGGGTGGTAAGGAAATCGTGATTACAGGCGTGAACATTGGCGACTTCGGCAAGAACACCGGCGAACGCTTTATCGACCTGCTCCGTGCCTTCGACGAAATCAAGGAGATTGAGCGTTACCGCATTTCGAGCATTGAGCCTGACTTGCTCACCGACGAAATCATAGAGTTTTGCGCCCATTCTCGCGCTTTTATGCCCCACTTCCACATTCCGCTCCAGTGCGGTAGCGATGCCGTGCTCGAACTGATGCACCGCCACTACGACACCGCCCTCTTTGCCCACAAGATTGAGCGCATTCGCGCACTTATCCCCGACTGCTACGTGGGCGTGGACGTGATGGTGGGCAGCCGTGGCGAAACACCCGAATACTTCGAGGAATCGTATCGGTTTATCGAAAGCCTTGACATGCAGCACCTGCATGTGTTCCCCTACAGCGAGCGCCCCGGCACTATGGCGCTGCGCATCCCCTACATTGTGCCCGACAAAGAGAAGAAAGAGCGTGTGGCGCGCATGATGCAGTTGAGCGACACCCAGGAGCGCCGCTACATTGAGCGCTACATCGGCACCGTGCGTCCTGTGCTGTTTGAGCAGCCTCACGGCGATGCGCCTATGCACGGCTTCACCGACAATTATATCCGCGTCAACATTCCTCCATGCGAGGCACTCGTCAACCGTGTGGCTGATGTGCGCCTGCTCCGCATTTGCGACGACCTCTCCGTAGATGCCGAGGTAATCACCGACTTCCATTCTCAAACCACTACCGAATGAAAATGAAAGCAAAATTGCAAAACATACTTTTGGCTCCACTCGGATGGCTGTTCCACCTTTTGGCATTCATGCCTTGGTGGTGGATTTGGCTGAATGCCGACGTGTTCTATTTCATCGCCTACCATGTGTTTGGCTACCGCCGCAAAGTGGTGCGCAAAAACCTTGTGGAGAGTTTTCCCGAAAAGAGCGAGGCTGAAATCAAGCAGATTGAGAAGCGATTCTATCGCCACTTCACCGACTATTTCTTCGAGACGGTGAAGATGCTCCACATGAGCGATGCCGACATGAAAAAGCGTATGGTGTTTCGCAATCCCGAACTGGTAATCAACGCCTACAAAGAGGAACGCAACAATATGATTTACGCCGCCCACTACTTCAACTGGGAGTGGCTCACCAGCATTTCGCTGTGGCTCCCCGACGAGATGAAGACCGACCGACATTTGATTGGGCAGGCATACCACCCACTCGAAAACCAGTGGTTCGACCGCTTCTTCCTGCATCTGCGCAGTCGCTACTCCACCTGTGTGCCAAGCAACGAGGTGCTTCGCACCATGATCGAGACCAAGCGTGAAGGCAAGCAGATGACACTCGGTTTCCTCAGCGACCAACACCCGCTGCCGGGACACCGTGGCGTGATCACCAAATTCCTCAACCACCCATCCGACTTTATCAACGGCACCGAGGCCATTGCCCGAAAATTCGACATGCAGGTGCTGTATTTCCACATTCATAAAATTCGCCGCGGATATTACGAGTGTACGCTCGACTTGATGTACGACCACGCGAAAGAGCAGCCGAAGGACTCCATCACGCTGCGCTACGCCCACATTCTCGAACAGCACATTCTCGAAGACCCATCGCTGTGGATGTGGTCGCACAACCGATGGAAGCGTCCGGTGGAATATCCCGAAAATTACACCCCCCAACAACAATAACAATCAGCAAGAGAGAGCATGAAACCTGTAGCCGTCATTATCCTCAACTGGAATGGAGCAGCACTGCTGCGCCGCTATTTGCCAAGCGTAATCGCTAACACCAACAGCACCATAGCCGACGTAATCGTTGCCGACAACGGCAGCACCGACGAGAGCGTGAAGGTGCTGAAAGAGGAATTTCCCGAAGTGAAAACGCTGCTTTTCAGCGAAAACTGGGGCTTTGCCGAGGGCTACAACAAATGTGTAGCACAAACCGCCTACAAATACACGGTGCTGCTCAACAGCGATGTGCGCACGCCCGAAGGCTGGCTCGAACCGCTTTACGAATATATGGAGGCGCACAGCGATGTGGGTGCAGTGCAGCCCAAACTGCTGAAAGACTTTGGCCCCGACGACCCTCGACAGGTGTTTGAATATGCCGGTGCGGCTGGTGGTTACATCGACAAGCACGGTTATCCCTACTGCCGTGGACGCATTTTCGGCACCGTAGAGGAAGACCACGGACAATACGACGGCGAGGTGACCGACATCTTTTGGGCTACCGGCGCATGCTTCATGGTGCGCAGCGAGGTGTATTTAAAAGTGGGTGGACTCGACAAGGACTTCTTTGCCCACATGGAGGAAATTGACCTCTGCTGGCGACTGCTCAACGCTGGCTACCGCAACTGCTACATTCCCCAAAGCCGTGTGTATCACCTCGGTGGCGGCAGCCTTCCACAAGGCAACCCACGCAAAACCTACCTCAACTTCCGCAACAATCTGCTCCTTCTGCACAAGAATTTGCCAGCAAAAGACGCTCGCCGCACGCTGTTCATTCGCCGCCTCTACGACACGCTCGCATTCTTCCAAAGCCTTGCCAGCCTCCACTTCGGCGATGCCAAGGCGATTATTCGTGCGCACAACCACTTCCGCACCATGCGCAAGCAGTACGCCCAACCTGCCACCCGCAATCTGCTGAAAGCCTACCCCGAAGGTCGCCGCAACATCATCCTCGAATACTACCTCCACGGCCACAAAACCTACCCCACCCTCACCACCACACGATAGTGGAATCATTTATCCTAAATCGGTCATTAGGGCTTGTGGTATTTCGGAGTTTTAAAAGAATGAATTTTGATTGTCTTTTAATGAGTGATAGCGAGCTATTACGAATTAAAAACGAGCAAAAGGCATCTTATAAAAGCCGAAAGGCCGCAAGAAGTAATCTAAAAAATTCTTTCACGGCCTAATGACCGATTTGGGTTTATACTGTCCATCTCGTCAACGTGGAAATATGCTGAAAAACAGCAAGGACAAGGTGGCTTTATTGGGAAAAAAGTGTATATTTGCATTTATAATCAGCAAAACACCGACTTATGAGCAAATTCATCTATCCCATCGACACTGACCAGTTTCAACTGATTCGTGAACAAGGTAAAATTTACGTTGACAAAACTGGCTACATCTACGACCTTGTGAATGTGAGGAAATACCAATTCGTATTCCTTGCCCGCCCCCGTCGTTTTGGGAAATCACTGTTTTGCAACACCCTGAAAGCATACTTTCAAGGGCAAAAGGAGCTGTTTGATGGATTGAAAATCTCAAAGTTGGAGCAGGAGTGGAAAAAGTACCCAGTGCTGCACTTCGACATGAGCGAGATGCGAAACTGCACCACAATTAAGGATATGCGCGATGTGCTGTCGGCCATGCTCCATAGATATGAAGCACAGTACGGTGCCACAAAGAACATCGACGACCTCGGCGCACGATTCAGTCAGCTCATACGCTTTGTGCATGAGAGCCAAAAGGCGCAAGCGGTGGTCATCATCGACGAGTACGACACCCCTATGATGCGCAATCTTTACAACGACGACATGTTAAAAGAATTGCGCAATATGCTTCGCGGATTCTATCAGACTGTGAAAATTGAGGGTGCACACATCAAATTCGCTTTCATTACAGGCGTTACGAAATTCTCGCAATTAAGCATTTTCTCCGAACTCAACAATTTGGTGCAGATTTCCATGGAAGATGACTATTCAGGAATTTGTGGCATCACACAGCACGAACTCGACACTGTGCTTCGCCCTTGCGTGGAAGAATATGCACAAAGCCTAAACATCTCCACCAGCGAAGCATACGCTTTGCTGAAGCGTAACTATGATGGTTATCATTTCTCGGCAAAAAGTCAGGATATTTATGCTCCATTCAGCCTGCTTCGCGCATTAAACCTGAAATCCACAAGTCATTACTGGTTTGAGTCGGGCACGATGACAGCACTGATTGAGCACCTGAAGCACTACCCAAAGTATAACCCTCTCGATTTCGACGGGGTGGAACTTTCGCTTGACGCATTCAATGCACCATGCGAGAGAGCCAGAACGCCAATTCCCTTGCTATACCAAAGTGGTTACCTCACAATAGCCAACTACGATACCGACTTAGACTCCTATACCTTGCGTTTCCCAAACTACGAGGTGCGTCAAGGCATGGTAAAGGGACTTACTAACTACCTGATGGACACTGACGACTTGGAGCAGGACTCCGCAATCATAGAGATGGCACGAGCGTTAAACAAAGGAAATCTCGCAACCGCCCTCACCATTCTTCGCTCCTACATTGCAAGTCTGCCCTACGACATCATCACCAAAAAGGAGTGGATGCGCAGGAAAGAACGCGAGTCATTCTACAAACTTCTCATGTATGTGGTTTTCTCTTTGCTCAATAGCAAGGTTGACACCGAAGTTAAAAGTATTATGGGGCGTGCCGACGTAGTGATTAAAACCAAAAACGACATCTATGTGCTGGAACTCAAGCTTGACGACTCGGTAGATAACGCCTTGGCGCAAATCGATAGTAAAGGCTACGCTATCCCATACGAGGCCGATGGTCGTAAGGTGACGAAATGTGGTATCACAATTTCTTCCGAAGTCAGGAATATCACCCATTGGCGAGCATTAGATACAAAAGGAAATACTATCACCGAACAACAGTTTTAACCACAACTCGTTTTAAGGGAAAATTTTCATTTCCTCACAATCTTTTTCGGCAAAATACCCGATATTCTCACAATCTTTTTCGGAAAAACAACTATCAGTATCTGCTGTCACAAAAATTGGGTGAGATAAATAGGCAGCATAAGGGTTTGTTCGTCTTTATGCAAATCTTTGGTATAAATAAGATAACGCTGAAGAACACGGCTTGAAAACTTTTCACAGAAAGCGTCGAGCGAAGCGTGGCGCTTATAGCCCGACGATTTCACCTCTATGGGGCACACCTTGTTACCTCGCGACAAAAGGAAGTCAACTTCGTAGTTATGTTTTCCCGTACTGGTTGGGAACGTGTAATAAAACAATTTATTCCCTGCGGCAGTTAACATTTGCGCCACCACATTCTCGTACACATAACCGAGGTTTGCATCCAACTTGTCGCTCAACAACTTCTGATATATGACATTTTCGGTAAAATCCTTATCTTTAAAAGCCAACGTAATAAACAACCCCGTGTCGGCAACAAACATTTTATATTTTTTCAAATCTATTGACAATGGCATTCCCACAGCAGGGTCGTTGGCATGATATGCCATATTGATGGTCTTCGATTCGCGAAGTTCAGAAATAAGTTGAAGAGTTTTCTCCGAGTCAACATTATCGCCAAGCGCACTCGCCACTTGAAATCGTGATGCATTGCTGCTCAATTGAGCAGGAATAGCATCAAAAAGCATTGAAATTCTCCCAGATTGGTCAATTCTATAAAAATCGTCCTCATAGAGTTGGATAATGCCTCTTTTCACCCTATCCACATCCATCAAATTATTGGTTTCTAAATATTCGCACACCGCCTGGGGCATACCACCAACAGCCATATAAAGTCTGAAATCTCTCATCAACTTGCGAGTGACAGCATCGCCCATCGACAGCCGTTTTTCAAAAATCATTCTCATTTGCGCAATGGTGGTGGTGTCGCCCAATGCCCATTTAAATTCCTCATAATCCAGAGGGTGCAATATCATCTTCTCCTCTTCGCTCGGAATCACAATGTCTTTCACATTCTTTCTGATGGAAATCAATGAACCCGTTTCGATATAATCATATCGTCCATCAGCTACTAAATGTTTTATCGCCTGACGTGCTTTAGGGCACATTTGTACCTCATCAAAAATAATCAACGATTTACGTTCTTTGAGCGAAACGCCCAATCGAAATTGCAGTTGCAAGAAGAAATAGTCCAAGTCGGCAATGCTGTCAAACAGCTCCAAAATATCTTTTTTCACGATGGAGAAATCAATCATCACATACGATTCATACTCATTCTCGGCAAACTGCCTTGCCAGCGTCGATTTACCTACACGACGGGCGCCCTCAATCAGCACTGCGGTTCTACCACTCCGATTGTTTTTCCAATCAAGCAGCTTTTCGTACAACTTTCTTTTAAATATCCTCATAATCTTTGGGTATCAAAGTTACTATTTTGGTACAAAAATAGGGAAAATTTTCATTTCCTCACAATCTTTTTCGGCAAAATCCCCGGAATTCTCACAATCTTTTTGGGTAAAATCCCCGGAATTCTCACAATCTTTGGGAAAAATGGGGTGATTTTGGCGCGTGGGGGCGTTATTTGGGGGTGGAGATTTTGGGGGAAATGGGTGGAGGAAAGTGCAGATTTTTGGGGAAAAGTATTGACAAGGGGTTGCAGATGTTGTAATTTTGTAGAATATTTAGTTTTATTGCCGTGTTATGCGCTTTCGCTCACGGCTTTCGGACTATGATTTGAAATTATTACAATAAACTATAAATTAAGAAATGGCTAAAGAAATCAAAAAGCAAGCTGAAGAGGCTACTAAGGTTATCGACATGCAGGCTAAAAAGGAAGTGTTGCCTTTGGGCAAAATCAACTTCATCATGATTGCTGTGTGCGTGCTGCTCATTATGCTGGGATTCTTCCTGATGACCGGCAGTGCCAATACTGGCGCCACATGGAATGAAGATGTGTTCAACACCACTCGCACCGTAGTCGGTCCGATGGTGGCACTCGCAGGTTTCACCTTGCTGATTTTCGCAATCATCTTTAAAAAGAAAGACTAAACATGGACTGGTTACAAGCGCTTATTTTAGGTCTTATTCAAGGCCTCACCGAGTATCTGCCAGTGAGCAGTAGCGGTCACCTTGCTATCGGTTCGTATCTTTTCGGCATCAATGGCGAAGACAATCTCGCTTTCACCATCGTGGTGCATGTGGCAACAGTGCTCAGCACCTTCGTGATTCTGTGGAGCGAAATCGACTGGATTTTCCGTGGCTTGTTTAAATTCAAGATGAACGACGAAACGAAGTATTTCCTCAACATCGTGGTGTCGATGATTCCTATCGGCATCGTGGGCGTGTTCTTTAAAGACACAGTGGAGGAGATTTTCGGCTCCGGGCTGCTGATTGTGGGCTGTATGCTTCTGCTCACCGCCTCGCTGCTCACTTTCTCTTATTTCGCAAAGCCTCGCGTGAAAGAAAACATCTCTTGGAAAGACGCGCTCATCATCGGTTTGGCGCAAGCTTGCGCTGTGATGCCAGGTCTGTCGCGTTCGGGCTCTACCATCGCCACCGGTTTGATGCTGGGCAACAAGAAGGAAAAGATGGCTCAGTTCTCGTTCCTGATGGTGATTCCTCCCATTTTGGGCGAAGCACTGCTCGATGTGATTAAGATGGCGAAGGGCCACAACCCATTCGGCGATGTGAGCACCATTGCCCTTGTGGTGGGCTTCGTGGCTGCGTTTGTGTCGGGCTGCCTGGCTTGCAAGTGGATGATCAACATCGTGAAGAAAGGCAAACTCATCTATTTTGGCATCTATTGCGCGATAGCCGGTGCCGTAACCATTATTTGCTCACTACTCTAAACATCAGATATGCTCAACCCTATTGAAGGCGAAATGTTCTGCGTGGACAAGCCACTGGGCTGGACTTCGTTTGCCGTAGTGAAAAAAGTGCGTGGCACTTTGCGTAAGATGCTCGGATCGGGCAACGTGAAGGTGGGCCACGCTGGCACTCTCGACCCCCTTGCCACTGGCGTGCTCATTGTGTGCACCGGTAGAATGACCAAGCAAATCGAGCAGCTGCAAGCCGGCGTGAAGGAATACATTGCCGACATCCGACTGGGAGCCACCACCCCATCGTTCGACCTCGAAACCGAGATTGATGCCCAATATCCTTGGAAGCACATCACGCGCGAGCAAATCGACGAGGTGCTGCAAAGCAAGTTTGTGGGCACCATCGAGCAAGTGCCGCCCAAGTTCAGCGCTTGCAAAGTGGATGGCAAACCTGCCTACAAGTTGGCACGCAAAGGTAAAGACGTGGAAATCCGTCCGAAGACGCTCGTCATCGACGAAATTGAGGTACTGGCGTGCGGACTTCCAGCCGAGCCCACCTTGCAAGTGCGTGTGGTGTGCAGCAAAGGCACCTACATTCGCGCCTTGGCACGCGACATCGGCGAGGCACTCGGCAGTGGCGGACACCTCACAGCGCTGCGTCGCACTCGCGTGGGCGACACCTTGGTGACCGACTGCCACTCGGTGGACTCGCTGCTCGAATACCTCGAAGGCGAAACCTACGTCACGCCAGAGGAAGCCGAAGCGCGCCGACTGGAACAGGAACGCGCCGACAACAAACTGCGTGCCGCCGCCCTGAAAGCGAAGCGTGCAAAGAAGCAACACGCTACACAAACTAACAATTAAGAAAATAAGAAAATAAGAAAAAAAACAAACATCACAATAAAACGACTCTTTTATGAAATTATCAGAATTTGATACCCAAATGCCTAAAGAGCTCATCGCTACAGAGCCATCGTTTCACCGCGACGAAGCACGCCTGATGGTGCTGCACCGCAAAACTGGTGAAATTGAGCATAAGGTGTTCAAAGAAGTACTTGACTACTTCAACGAAGACGACCTTTTTGTGTTTAACAACACCCGTGTTTTCCCTGCCAAACTCGAAGGCAACAAGGAAAAGACTGGCGCAAAAATCGAAGTGTTCCTGCTTCGTGAGTTGAACGAGGAAAACAAACTGTGGGACGTGCTTGTGGAACCTGCACGCAAAATCCGTATCGGCAACAAACTCTATTTCGGACTCGACGACTCGATGGTGGCAGAAGTAATCGACAACACCACCTCTCGCGGACGCACACTCCGCTTCCTCTACGACGGCCCACATGACGAATTTAAAGCAAATCTTTTCGCCCTTGGCAACACTCCGCTCCCTTACTACATCGAGCGTGAAGCCAAACCAGAAGACGCCGAACGTTATCAAACCATCTTCGCGGAAAAGGAAGGCGCTGTGGTGGCTCCATCGGCAGGCTTGCACTTTAGCCGTGAATTGATGACGCGTATGCAAATCAAGGGCGTGGAAGCCGACTACCTCACCATGCACGTGGGTCTGGGCAGCTACCGCGAAATCGACGTGGAAGACCTGACCAAGCACCGCATGGACAGCGAGCAGATGGAAGTGACTCCAGAGCTCTCACAAAAGGTGAACGCTAAGCGCGACGGTGGACACAAGATTTGCGCCGTTGGCACATCGGTGCTCCGCGCTATGGAAACCTGCGTGTGCATGGGTGGCCATATTAAGGCATACGACGGTTGGACCAACAAATTCATTTTTCCTCCTTACGACTTCACCACTTGCGACGCTCTGATTAGCAACTTCCACATGCCTTTCTCTGTGATGCTGATGATCACTTGCGCTTTCGGTGGCTATGAGCATGTGATGAACGCCTACAAGGTGGCTATCGAAGAAAAATACCAATTCGGTGCCTACGGCGACGCTATGCTCATCGTAGATTAATAACTTTATCAACCCTCTCAACCATAAATGGGCGCTTCCTCAAAAGAGCGCCTTTTTTTTCATAAACAGACAAAACTTTTTTACAGTAAACAAAAATGAAAAAAATCATCACCTTACTGTTTGCCACACTCTTTGCCACAGCAATATATGCTGCCGAAATCACCTATCGTGTGGCTTCTTACAATGCAGACACCGACGATTTCGTACTGGAGGCTTGGGGCGAAAAGCCTGCTGGTGCATCGGCATATTTCATCAACGACTACGGTGCCACAACAGGCAATCGCTACAACCAAATTCCACGCAACCGACAAGCCTCGTTTGAACTTTACGGCTGGCAAGGCTGCACCATCAAGAGCATCACTTTCTCAATGTGCTCTAACAATAAGGCCGGCACTATCGGCTACACGATTGAGGATGGCGAAACAGAAATCAGCAAAATGGCTCCGGTGGATTTTGCGAGCGAACAATGGTTCGGCGAATGGCTGTCGAAAGACCAGAATGTGTATGGCGACATCACCAAATCGCTCAACCTCAACCCTCTCACCACCGACACGTTGGCAATCAACCTGATGGGTGGCACGAGCGAAGGCTCGGTGTATATCAATTCCGTCACCATCTGCTACGATGCCCCCGAAGGCATGACTTTGGAAAGTCCGCAGGGCTGGGTGTTTGAAAAATTGGTGAAGAAAAGCACCATTGCCGAAGGCGACGTGATTATGCTCTATCGCTCTGGCGTGGCAGCTTGCGACCTCGGCGGCATGACGACATCGAAATACCTTGATGCGAAGGGCGTCAACAACACCAGTGCCGTAAATGAGCCCGATGTGCTGCTGTTCCGTCTTGCCAAAGAAGGCACGGCTTGTACACTCACCGACCAGTTTGGCCGCAAACTCGGAGCGAAGGGCGAGCGAAACCTCGCATGGGACGAAGGTGTGACCACATGGAACATCACCCTCGGCTACGACGGTGCCACCATCGCCAGCACCAATGCCAAATATGGCACACTGCGCTTCAATGCGCCTGCCGAAAGCTACGCCCGCTTCTGGAACTATACCAGCAAAACGCTTCCTTTGCCACATGCCTATCGCCGTGTGCGTCAAAGTCAACCTACCACACCCATTGGCATCACGCTCAACTACACGGAGCGCACCATCAAACTTGGCGAGCAAGACACCATCATGGTAAAACCCACCATCACGCCCGCAAAAGCCCTTGACAAGCGAGTGGCATGGAAAAGCACCAACCCCAACGTGGCAACAGTGAAAAACGGCATCGTTCACCCCATCGGTGTAGGCACCACCATCATCAAAGCCACCACCGTGAGCGGCGGCGTTCAGGCTGAAATGCGCCTCACCATCACCAGCAGCACCCCAATGGGCGACATCAATGCCGATGGCACAGTTGACGTGACCGACGTCACCGCCCTCATCAACCACATACTCGGCACCGCCACCTACCCCACCGATGTGTGCGACCTCAACGCCGACGGCACCATCAACGTGACCGACGTCACCACCCTCATCACCCACCTCCTAAAATAATTCCCCACCCCCACCAACAGCTGCCCTATTTCTGCTGTGTGATAGATTTTTCAGCATTTTTTGGATAAAACGCAAAATAATTAGTAAATTTGGGGAAATTAATAATGGCAATATGGACACTCAAAGGTTACTAAAATACACTGCTGCAGTGATATCGGAATTCAGTCTTGCCCATAATTTAACTTTGGCACAAGCGTTCAGATACCTCAAACGCTATAAGGGGATTGAATTTGTGAAACGCCACTACGAGGTTGAACACACTTTGTCGTTCGATGATGTGGTTGACGACCTCACCACTTATTGCAAGCGAATGGGAGGCAGATTGGTATGAAGCTATATCACGGCACAAATACAGATATTGAACACATCGACTTTACCATTTCAAAAGTCGGTAAAGATTTTGGTGTGGGATTTTATCTGACACCAGACCTTGACTCTGCAAAGCGTCAAGCCAAACGCCGTGCCGACATTGAGGGTGGAACTCCGATAGTCCTTACCTATGAATTCAACGATAGTGTTCTAAACGGCGAAGAACTGAAAACCATTTCATTTGAGCGCTATACTATAGAATGGGCAATGTTTGTAAAAAAGAACAGAGCAAACAAAACTCGCAACCAAGCCCATGATTATGATATAGTAGTTGGTCCCATCGCTGATGATGACATAGGTATGCAAATGCGTAGATTCAACGCTGGAATAATCACCATCGAGGAGTTTCTCGAAAACTTAAAGTACAAACACATTGTGCTTCAATACTTTTTTGGAACACAAAATGCCATAAAACATTTACGGAAATTATGAACGACGAATTGTTTGCTATTGAGGATATAACAGTGGCTTTAGCCACGCGACTGATGGAAGAAAAGGGCATGGATATGATTGATGCGCTCGATGCCATCTACAATTCCGACACATTTGCAAAAGTGGTTGATAAATCCACCGGACTGATGTGCCAAAGCGATGCCTATATCTACGACTACCTTAACCACGAAATCGAAACAGGAAAAATGGGATAGCGCACGCGTTCAATCGGCAGAAAGCAATAATCGAGGCTGCGTAGCGATGCTACACAGCCTCGATTTATTTTGTTTCAGATGCGAATCTTCTTTTACATGAAGGCTGCCATTGAACCTGCAAACAGGATAAGACACAAGATGTAGAGCACTGCACAAATCACAGAGGAAAGTGCTCCCCACATTGCCCACTTGCCTGCGCTATTGCTTGCCTCCTCGGCTTCAAGGTATTTGCCTTGGTTGTAGAGCGAACTCACTTGCGACGCTTTCACGATGCTGACGATGCCGAATGGCAAACAGCAGAAGATGGTGACCAAAATACCCCACACCAGATTTGTGGGTGGCATTGGACGATTGCTCTGTGGTTGAGCGTACTGTGGTGCACCATACTGTGGTGCGCCATAGCTTGGAGGCACTTGACCTACAAACAGATACGACAAAGCCGCCACTTGGCTGGCTGGCATCCAACCCGTCATGCCATCCGCCCAAACTGGAGTGGTGGGCGTGAGTCCATTGAGCATCAGCAGACTTTCGTCAAATGGGCCAACTTGCTGGCCATTGATATGCATATAGTATTGCATAGAGATATAGTTTTAAGGGTTAATTAATATTCTGTTGGGTGATATTTCTTCAGAAGTTCAACGATAGGAGCCGCCTTGGCTGCTTCGCCATTGTCGGTGTAGTGTTGGCAAAGGAGTTTGGCTGGTTCAAGGCAGTTGGTGGCGAAGAAGCGGCGACTTGCCTTGTCGGCAGCCTCAAGCATCTGCACGCCCTTTTCCTCGTCTTTTTCAAAGCCCTTCACGCCCTTGTAGGTCCACATTCCCACATACGCCATACATTCGGGATTGTTTTGCTCGGCACCCTTCTTGGCATATTCCACAGCCTTTTCCTCGTTTGCCTCCACAATCACATCCTGGTCGGCAAAGGTTCTGAAGCCATTCAAATACACCTCAAACAGCTCGGCAGTGGCATCGCCATAGCCCATATCGCTCGCCTTTTGAATCAGTTCAAGGCTCTTGAGCTTATCTTCCTTAGTGTCCCAGGCCGATTGCAGGGTGCAGAATCCCTTGCGTTCGAGAGCGAAAGCCGAGCCAGCGGCAATACATTCGTCAAACATCGCATTGGCGGTTTCGGGGTCCATATCCTGATTGTAGATAATGGCGGCAAGGCGCACTTTGCTGTCCATATCACCCTCTGCCACAGCCTTTTTCAGATACTTACGGGCTTGGTCGTAACGCTCTGCATCGTACCACTTCTTGCCCTCTTCGGCATTGTTGACAGCCTTAGCAGGAACTGCTGCGGTGGTGGTGGCTTTAGTTTTCTTTGCTACTCTCTTCTTTTGGGCTGATACGGCACCGCAAGCAAGCAGCACTGCACACAAAACCAAAACTATTCTTTTCATAAACATTATGATTTAAATTGTTACTATTTTTTTGTGAAATTTTGAATATAATATGCAAATATGCAACTTTTTAGCCAAATCCACAACATTTTCCCCGAAAAAAGAATAAGATATTAGAAATTAGAGGTTAGATAGAAGTTAGAATCCTCCGATTGCTCCAGCGCATCAGCTCCGCCAAAAGCGAAATCGTCATCAGCCTGTTAGACTTTTAGCCTATTGGACTTTAAACCGTAGGGGAAATAGGGAATTTTTTCGGTATTTCTCTTGCAAGTGACACATTAAATAGGTAATTTTGTACACCCATTGCGCACTTATGATTGGAGGTGTGCAGTGTGCTCGCCGTGGGCGGGCGCATGGTAAGGTAAGCAGATAATTTATAACTAAATCATTATTAATAATTTAATTTACTAAACTACTATGTGGTTAACTAATTCTTCTGTGGGACGCAAGGTGGTGATGAGTATCACAGGCCTTTTCTTAGTCCTTTTCGTGACCTTTCACGCGCTGATGAATGCAGTGGCTATCTTGTCGTTCGGTGCGTACGATAAGATTTGCGAATTCCTCGGTGCTAATTGGTACGCTGTACTTGGTACTGCAGTCATTGCTGGCGGTATGGTGGTTCACATCATCTACGCTTTCTGGCTCACCTACCAAAACCGCAAGGCTCGCGGTGGCGACCGTTACGCTATTTCCAAAAACTGGAAGAGCGTGAGCTGGGCATCTCAAAACATGCTCGTGCTTGGTGTCATCGTATTCTGCTTCCTTATTCTTCACTTGGTTCAATTCTGGGCTAAAATGCAGGTTCCAGAACTTCTTGGCGAACACGTGATGAATGGCAAGTACTATCTCGATGCTGTATTTAGCCAGGTATGGGTTCTTCCTGTTTACCTCATTGGCTTTGCTGCAATCTGGTTCCACCTCACTCACGGTTTCTGGAGCGCATTCCAGACCCTCGGTGTGGCTAACGACAAGTGGATTTGCCGCTGGAGAGCCATTGCATGCGTTTGGGCTACCGTAGTGTTTGTGCTCTTCGCTGTTGAAGCTTGCTACTTCACTTGGTACTTCGCTTGCTAATTTTTCAGCTGAGAAATTTTTTTAACTTCAAAAAGAATTCAAAAAATGGAAGAAAATACTAAACTCGCTCAGCCAGTTATCGATTCAAAGATTCCTGAAGGTCCTGTAGCTGAGAAATGGACAAACTATAAAGCTCACCAGAAATTGGTGAACCCTGCCAACAAGCGTAAGCTCGACATCATCGTCGTAGGTACTGGCTTGGCTGGTGCATCGGCAGCTTCAACTCTTGCAGAAATGGGCTTCAATGTGCTTAACTTCTGTATTCAAGACTCACCTCGCCGCGCTCACTCTATCGCTGCTCAAGGTGGTATCAACGCTGCTAAGAACTATCAAAACGACGGCGACTCTGTGTATCGCCTTTTCTACGACACCGTAAAGGGTGGTGACTACCGCGCTCGCGAAGCCAACGTGTATCGCTTGGCAGAAGTGTCGAACAACATTATCGACCAATGCGTGGAGCAAGGTGTGCCTTTCGCTCGCGAATACGGCGGTATGCTCGACAACCGCTCTTTCGGTGGTGCTCAGGTAAGCCGTACTTTCTACGCTAAGGGTCAAACTGGTCAACAGCTTCTCCTCGGCGCTTACAGCTCACTCAACCGCCAAATCCAAATGGGTAAGGTGAAGAGTTACAACCGCTACGAAATGCACGATGTAGTGCTCATTGACGGCCGCGCTCGTGGTATCATCGCTAAGAACTTGGTGACTGGTAAGTTTGAACGCTTCGCAGCTCACGCAGTGGTTATCGCTACTGGTGGCTACGGCAACGCTTACTTCCTCTCTACCAACGCTATGGCGTCCAATGGTTCGGCGGCTATGCAGATGTATCGCCACGGCGCATACTTCGCTAATCCCTGCTACGCACAGATCCACCCGACCTGTATCCCTAAGCACGGTGATTTCCAATCGAAACTGACCCTTATGTCAGAGTCGCTCCGTAACGATGGCCGTATTTGGGTGCCGAAGAAACTCGAAGACGCACAGAAACTGCAACGCGGTGAGATTAAGGGCCGCGACATACCCGAAGAAGACCGCGACTACTACTTGGAGCGTCGT
>SAMEA104315436__coassemble_956_pt1 | contig 28113 bp, 20 predicted proteins | sample SAMEA104315436__metabat2_low_PE_011 | metagenome-assembled genome bin SAMEA104315436 (sample SAMEA104315436) | gut metagenome | biome: Monkey gut; feature: monkey-associated habitat; material: faeces | place: China | collected 2013 | reverse complement strand
CTCGCAAGCGAGCTTGCATGGAGTTAACCACAATATGCCGTTTCCAACGGCTCTATACAAACCAAAGGGACGGTTCTTTTGGTTTGTATTTCCTTATCTAATTGAAAAGCAGACATATACCACGCATCTAATATGTAAAAAATGTGCTAAAGCGGAATGAATGTGCGTTATCATATAGGTAAATGCCTCTGACATATTTCAAATGCGCTGACACATTACTTGCTTATTGCAACAAAAGCATCCCAGAAGAACCGTCCCTTTGGTTTGCGATTGCTTAATTCTGCAATGTTATGAATTCTTTTTCGTAAAACAAAGTAGAGTCTAACTGCATATCTAACATTTTTTCTACATAACATCTATCGATACAAACTATTTTACTACGATATTGGCTTGGTGTCGTGTCGTTCTTTAATATGTTGTAACGAAAACTCTTTTTTGGAGGAATCTTAACCAAAAAAGTATAGCCGATTATAGAATTGTCTGCCACATATGTTGATTTTAAGGAATATTCAATCCAACTGAAACCGTCCCTTTGCTTCAAAAAATAATATCTGAAAATTGCCTCCTTATTTTTAATACTCATACTATCGTCTTTGACAATAAAAGTCAATAAATCTTTAGAGGAAAGATTTTGAATTTCTATAGTTTCCACAAATTGCTCTTTATTCGTTATGCCATTATAATAAGAGCAATTTAAAATGCTTGTTTTTTCTTGTCCAGCCAAAGTGATGAAAAACAATAAAACAAACGGAAAAATAATGCGGACTTTATTCATACTTACTTCATATTTTTAACTGTTTCTGTTTTTGATTTTATTATCATATCAATCAATTTGATATTTGTATCTTTAGTGCCTCGAAAATGATGAGAAGCACCTCTATGATTGTAGCCATTCAGTATATATAGTGCCCCATGCCCATTCGCTTCATGACTATAGGTTTCAGCAGCTCCCTTTTCTGACAAGTTTTTATTAATAATGACATGTATGGTATTATTTGTCGACCCAGAAAAACCAACCCTATCGGGGAACAATGTGATTCCCATTTTCCCAGTCTCTCCCGTGGAAAGCCCACTAATAGTGCTACCTGTCTTATCTTTGTCATCCTCGTTATCATATAAGGGATTGAAATCATAATATGTCATAGTGCTATTTTTTAGTTCTCCATTCTCATCAATATAGTTGTAATTGTCATTCAATTCAACAAACATAGTGATTGGAGAGTTTACTATGTATTTCAATATTTGGAAATTATAACTGTCACCGCTGTATTCTTCAAGTTTATTTTTATCTATAAATCCCTCGTCATTAATTACTACGAATCTTCTTGCTTCAGCTGGAATAGTATTTTTTATCACCTGAAGTTCCTCTTCTCCTTTAGGCTTCAATTCTTTTCCTGTGGGGTCGGTGAGGGTGATGGGGTTGGCGGTGCACCAGAGGTAGGGGCTGAGGTGGGGGTATTTCTCCGCCAACGGGTCCATTGTGGGGGTGCGGCCTGTCTGTGGGGCGTACCACCGGGCTTGGCTGTCGTAGCTGTCGAGGCCGTTCTCGCGGTCGAGCTCCTTGGCGCTGTACTTGTAGGGTTGGTTGCCTTCGGTGGTGGTGGCTGCCATTAGGGCGCCGTAGGGGTAGTAGCTGTTGAACTCTATCGGTTGGTTACTCTGGTTGAGGACTACGCGGATGTTGCCTTGGTAGTCTTTGATGTAGAAGTAATATTCGCCGCCTAGGATGTAGCCACAGGAGCACGGCGTGTGCGCCCCAACGGTTTTAATTAGCCGTTTTTTGGTGTGGCGATGTGGAGTACTGGTTATCATGACACGAAGGGTTTTTGGAACGCTTATAGGCAAAGGTATGTAAAATTATTGAGAAACAGACCATTTAGCCCACAAATAATTCGTGAAAATTTGTGCTAATTTGTGGCTTGGCTTTAAAACCACAAATTCACACAAATTTCCACAAATAATCTTCTCGTTGAATCTCGCGGAATCTGTGTGAGTCTTGATGATATGCGATAATTCATACCTGCCACAATAAGCAAGGGCGCATCACAACGTAGGGACATGCCTTCGGTATGTTTCGATACAAACACCAATGTTTCAACGCATTGAAAACACTCCAGAAGACCCGCCCCTTTGGTATGAGGTGGGGGCATGAGGATACCGTAGGAGTATCTACTTGTTAAACAACTATTATTAATAACTTTGGAGTATGACATCTTTTTTTCCATTCTCTATATAAAATCTTGATACTTGACACTCTATACTCAGGGTATCAGTATATTCACCGTTTAGCACCGAAATACATTTTTCGTCGCCCATATTTGCACCTCTTGTCAAGAAGTAGAGTGCTAACATTTTAGTCTCGCGATCCATATATCGATGTGTTCCTCGTTGTTCGAGTGCTTGATATGGATAGCACAACGCTTTAAAACAGTAATAGTAGGCTCTTGGATACTTCTTTGAATGAGCCATATATATTGACAAAGGCATGGTTGGAAAAGGGTGCTTACGGTTTGTCAGGTAGTAATTCAGTTTCTCATATGCTTTGAAACTCCCTTTGTAGGCACGCATATACAATCTCTCCACATAATCATTGTCAATGTCGCCAGAGTAGGTGATTTTCATCTTTCCTTCAACATTGACCGTTTCGGCTTTGGCGACAAGTATCGTATCGTGCTTTTCCACAACAATTTCACTTTGTTTTGGGTGATTCTCCGCAGTATTGGATGCCTCATGCTGATTAGACGTACAGCCACACAAAACCCATAACACTGTTATTATCAGGCAACTTATTCTCATCATTCAATTTCTTTAAAGGCCAGTTTCACATTCTTGCAACCATTGTCAAGATAAATCTTTGAGCGCGTATATGAATAACTTGGATAGAGTTGTTTAAAATACCCACTTTTTGCTTCATCCATATACATCTGGCAAATCTTTTCTTTCATATTGGAGCCTTGGGTCATAAAATAGAGTGCAAGCATCTTTGAGTCGAAATCACAATGGTTTCTATAACGATCATAAAGTTGTTGTTCTATTTCATAAGTATCAAAAATAGCTTCTAAACAATTCAAAAATGCTTCAGCATATTTATAATTGTTGCCTACATATATCGACAACTCCAATGGGGACAGCGGAATGCTTCGAGTCATTAAAAAATATGAGTAGCTATAGTATGAGCTTGTATCTCCGTATAGAGCTTTAGCATAGCGTTTGGAGAGGTCTTCTTCATATACATCATCCGAAGTCAAAATCTCTATCCAGTTATCCGAATCCACGGCTTTTTTTATGAGAGTTGTGTCATATATAGTGTCATGGACTGTAACGTAAGCTGTGTCAACCCTTGTGCCATTGACAGAATCTGTTGATGACATCAATTTTTCTTGTTTCGAGTTGCTGCAACCCAACAATATGAAAATAATCAGAATTATAAAGGTTCCTTTCATCTTTTCTTTGTTTGTTCACCATTAACATAAATCACATATCGACCTTTTTCGTCATATCTTGCCGTTTTCCTATGAGTAGGTGTTTTTATAATTTTTACAGCATTAATTGGAGCTATAATTGTGACGTTTGGCATCTTTTTTGAGAGTTTTTGAGCCAGACCACCTTCCGCTCCAGTGTAACAACTATGCAGAATTATGACTATATTTGATTTTGATTTGCTGTTCTTCCAGATTTCAGATTTTGAAAGCACTTGTTCCTCAAAATTGTCCTCTGTAATATCTATATCTTTTCCTGTGGCATCTTTAGTTCTCATAAATAGACCTTTGTCCTTCAAGCCATGTGCGAAAACTTCGATTTTTTTTGTATATCTTTTAGTTTTTGCATAATCTTTTGCAGCTTGATTATCTGTGTTATTTTCCAAAAGGTCAATAGTTTCTTTTCCTTTGGGATCTATAAACTTGATTGGGTTACCAGCGCAGTAGGCGTAGGGGGAGATGGCGTAGAATTTTTCACACTTCGGGTCAATGGTGGTGAAGCGAGGAACCATCGGATCCATCTGCCGTGCGAGGAAGTCGTACCAGTCGAGGCCGTTTTCTCGGTCGAGCTCCTTGGTGCCGTATTTGTAGGGTTGGGTGCCTTCGGTGGTGGTGGCTGCCATTAGGGCGCCGTAGGGGTAGTAGCTGTTGAGCTCTATCGGTTGGTTACTCTGGTTGAGGACTACGCGGATGTTGCCTTGGTAGTCTTTGATGTAGAAGTAATATTCGCCGCCTAGGATGTAGCCACAGGAGCACGGCGTGTGCGCCCCAACGGTTTTAATTAGCCGTTTTTTGGTGTGGCGATGTGGAGTACTGGTTATCATGACACGAAGGGTTTTTGGAACGCTTATAGGCAAAGGTATGTAAAATTATTGAGAAACAGGCCATTTAGCCCACAAATAATTCGTGAAAATTTGTGGCTGGCTTTAAAACCACAAATTTCACAAATCACACGAATATTTTTGCGCAAACCAAAGGGACGGTTCTTTCGGTTTGTATTTCAATATCTGATTGAAATACAAACACATACAGCACACCAAATATACAAAAAAAATGCGCTTATGCGGAATGAATGTGCGTTATCATGTAGGTAAATGCCTCTGACATATTTCAAATGCGTTGACACATTGCTTACTTATTGCAACAAAAGCATACCAGAAGAACCGTCCCTTTGGTATGTAAAGTTGTCATTATCAAAATTCGAGATTTTGTGGAATTTGTGATTTTACATAATTTTTACATTGGCGTATTTAGTTGGTTTTTAATCGCTTAATTATCGTCGCCATCATAGGAACCGTCCCTTTGATGGTGTGAGGGTGGGGATAATTGGAGAAATAGCAGTAACTTTGCGGCCGGAAATTCAAGGAAATTCAATTAGACTAAAAATTTGTTAGCGGTATGAACGAGAAAATGAAGTTGGGAAACTGGTTGGCGTTGCTCGGGCTCTCTTTTGCAACATTTATCTTCAACACATCAGAGTTTGTACCTATTGGCTTGCTCACCGACATTAAAAACGATTTCGGACTGACCGAAGCCTCGGTAGGTATGCTTATATCCCTGTATGCGTGGGCTGTGATGATATTGTCGCTGCCTCTGATGCTGCTGGTATCTAAAATGGAAATGAAGCGGCTGATGCTTTGGCTGCTGGGCATTTTCACAGCGTTTCAATTCATGTCGTATTTATCCACAAGTTTTGTGATGCTGATATGCGCTCGCATAGGCGTGGCGTGTGCCCATGCTGTGTTTTGGTCGGTGATTTCGCCCATTGCCGTGCGCATTGTGCCCGACCGCTACCGTTCTATTGCCCTAAGCATGGTGGTCACAGGGTCGTCGATAGCCATGATTTTGGGTATGCCCTTAGGCCGTGTGATTGGTCTGCATGTGGGCTGGCGAATGACGTTTTTCAGCATTGGCGTATTCTCAGCCCTCACCTTCCTCTACATAGCGTGGCGCTTGCCAAAGGTGCCGAGCGGTGGCGGATTTTCACCGAGAAAGTTACCCGAACTGCTACGCCACAAGGGCATCATGGGACTATACCTATTCACGCTACTCATTTCAAGCGCCATATATGTGGCATACAGTTATATTGAGCCATTCCTGAAGCAAGTGTCGCTCATGCCCGACGACTGGGTGACCACTGCGCTGATGGTGTTTGGTGGCGCAGGACTTTTGGGCAGCATCGCATTTTCGAAATACTACAACCGCAACCGCAAACTGTTTATCACCGTAAACGTGGCTGCCATGGCGCTATGCCTTTTGCTGCTCTACCCCGTGTCGTCGGGCTTTTTGCCCGTGATTGTGCTGCTTGCCGTGTGGGGAGCCACTGCCACAGCCTACAATGTGGCGATGCAAAGCAACATGATTCTCGTCACCACCCCCGAAAGCACCCCAGTGGCCATGTCGATTTTCTCTGGCATCTTCAACTTGGGCATTGGCAGCGGAGCATTTTTCGGTGGAGCCATCTGCTCAGACCTTTCAATCTCCTACATCGGTTTAGCCGGTGGAGTGCTTGCCCTTATTGGGCTGGTGTATTGGGTGGCAAGGTTGGGCAACAGGATTGAGCCAAAAGACACGCTCGACAAATATCTATAAATCCTCTAAAAAGCGACTTCGGTCGCTTTTTTTTGTATGGGAGAACTCGGAGCACTCAGAACTATCGGAACTATCGGAACTATCGTCTTAACTTCTTCAACTTCTTAACTCCTTAACTTCTAAAAATCTAACCTCCAATTTCTAACCCCTTATTTCTAATTTCTTTTTGTATCTTTGCAAACCAAAGGGACGGTTCTTTCGGTCTGAAATTCAATATCTAATTGAAATACAAATATATACAGCACACCTAATATACAAAAAAAGCGCTTATGCGGAATGAATGTGCGTTATCGTGTAGATAAACGCCTCTGACATATTTCAAATGCGTTGACACATTGCTTGCTTATTGCAACAAAAGCATACCATAAGAACCGTCCCTTTGGTTTGCTTTTGCCCTCTTTAATGGTTTTTTGCCAAGTTTTGTTAATAGTATGGGGTATTTCGTCACACAGTTATCTTTATGTTAATAAATTCATCAGTAATATATATTGATATTTAGCGCAAATAACGTATATTTGCGTAAGTAAAAAGACAAGAATGGAGAAGTTTAAGTTTATAGACCTTTTTTGTGGCATTGGTGGTTTTCACCAAGCAATGTCAGATTTGGGTGGAACATGTGTGTTTGCAAGTGACATTGACAAAGATTGTCAGAAGACTTATTACGACAATTATGGCATTATGCCTGTTGGAGACATTACTAAAGTAAAACCCGAGGAAATCGAACCATGTAATGTGCTTTGCGCAGGTTTTCCATGTCAAGCATTCTCACATGCTGGAAAGCAACTTGGTTTTAAAGACCCAACAAGAGGCACATTATTTTTTGATGTCATGCGCATAGCAAAGCACCATATGCCCGAATATATGCTTCTCGAAAATGTAAAAAATCTTGCTTTGCATGATAATGGACACACCTGGGAAGTTATATATCATACTATCCAAGATGCTGGTTACAACGTGTTGGAGCAACCCGTAATTTTTAGTCCTCACTTTATAGGTCTTCCTCAAAACCGCGAGCGTGTATTCATCATGTGTGTTCGTAAAGATGTGGGCGATATTCCAGAGTTTGTTTTTAACGTGAAGAAAAAAGACCTGCCAGAATGTTCTATTGAAGACATATTGCTTGATGATTCAGAAATACAGAATATCGAGAAATACAGAATCAATCAAAAACAAATTGATTTAATAAATTTATGGGACGATCTGGTAAAGGGAGTCAAATGTGATATGCCTGGGTGCCCTATATGTGGAGAATTTTTACATGACCCTTCGGAGAACGAAGATACTACGGATTGGCCATCATGGAAACTTGGCTATCTCCGCAAGAATAACGCATTCTACTTGAAGCATAAGGAGTTTGTTGATGGCTGGCTTAAGCGAGCAGAGAAAGTTGAGATGTACCAGAATACTCGCCGACATTTGGAATGGCAGACATATCGCAGCGAAGACGAGTCAATGTGGAACCATATCATGCAGTTCCGGCAATCAGGATTGCGCGTAAAGCGTCCCACATACTTCCCCGCTCTTGTAGCCATTGTCCAAACCTCCATCTTGGCTATGCGCAAGCGCTATGTGGTACCCAGAGAATGTGCACGAATGCAGAATTTTCCAGATTCATTCAAGATGAATCCTGACGACCGTATTGCATACAAACAATTCGGGAACTCTGTGAATGTAGAGGTGGTTAAACTCTTCGCCAAATACCTTTTTGGGGATGAAGAAATAAGAGCAAAATATAGCGTAACAAAACCAACATAAATTAAAATGTATGGAATTACGAGTATATTAAAACACCTAAGGTTGATGCGGATTGCACGAAAGAACAATTTGTTCACGAACTTGATAAAATTGTGCGAGAATACACGGGAGGAAAACAAATGATTTTTTATAGAAAAGTTTGAATTCTTTTTGATTTGTTACTATATTTGCATATGTAAAGACTTTAAGTCATAAAATTATGAGATGCTATATTTAACTAACGATATTATAAACTTATTAAACAAACTTTATTATGAAATACAAGGTTGAATTTCAGGGTTATCCTTTATGGGTAAGAATGTTCCTATTAGATGACGACATTCAGGAAGAACTATCCATAGATATAGATAACGACCCTTTTGAAGAAATGTGGGAAAAATTTGATGGAAACTACGACTACAACGTTGAAAGGGAACTAGCAGTTGCTGGCGACGACAAAATATTGATTTCTGTTAAGGATGAGAATGATAATGTTGTGTTTAAAGCAGAATCCATCTACGATATTAAGCTGTTACCGACCTTTGATGATGATGAAGAAGATGATGTGATTGAGCGTGACGGATATGGTTTTGAGGGTGTAGAAGACGGAACGTATCTAGTACGCCAAGAAAAAGAGGATTGGTCATTTTGGGAGGGGGATTTAGAACTGGATACCGATTTTGACCCATCAAGACTTTATCTGATTCGAGACAAGAAACTGAACGATGAGTTCTGTGAGGATGCTTGTGCCCCCATGGGTGTTCTTTATTACCAGAAAGCAGATAACATAGACCCAGAGAACGATAATTTGGACTTAGAATTCTTAGAAAGTAATGGCAGCAAAGACTATTGGTATAACATATCTTCTGTAGAGGAACAAGAATTTTGGGATTTAATTAGAGAAGATTAACACATCTAAAATAAGAGAGAAAAAATATAAAAAATCACCGACAACGTGGTGAATCCTGGCAAATTATACTTTGCAAGTCCAAGTGGAGATGCATACTTTAAAGTGGGTAACGTCCGCATTGAGGGTGACAGCCTGACGACCATGTAATCTATAACGGAAAGGCATATGGACCAAGCGACTATGTGGATGGTCGGTACCTTAGATTAACAAAGTCCCAACTCGTGGATAGTAAACTTAATCCAATAGACTGGAAGGACTAAAAAGATGTTGGACTTTGCATAAAATCACTCCTAACTGCAACCAACAGTCCTTCGCCCTTATTGGACTGGTGTATTGGGCAGCGAAGTTGGGCAACAGGATTGACCTAAAAGACACGCTCGACAAATATCTATAAATCTCCCTCAAAAAAGCGACTTCGGTCGCTTTTTTTGTTTTCAAAAGAGCATTTTGCGTTAAAAAGAATTTCTACTTGAAAAAAACTGTTTTTTTTTGAATTTTTTGTTATTTTTTTTATTATATTAGTTGTCAAATAAACTAAAAACTAATTTCATAAATTTTCAAACAAAAAAACAAAATGAACAAAGGAACGATTGACTACAAGTTTGCATACATGCAACATCTCTTTGATAAAATTAAAAATAAGAAAACGGAGAGTTATATCATTCACCGAATCTGGGATAAAGTGGACGACGAGCGAATACTGTTTAAAACTCAGCAGAAGGTCGAACGCCCTGACGGCAGTTATGCTCTAATCGACTTATACTTACCACAATTAAACCTTTTCATTGAGATTAATGAACCTTATCATGAATTTCAACGAGAGTCAGACAAGCAAAGAAACGGCGACATTGTAAAGATGACTCACAATGAACCAATAATCATTAGTTGTGGCAAAGAACAAGATGGAGCAGTAAAATGGCTATCACTTACAGAAATCCACCATCAGATTGACAAGTGCGTGAATTTAATCAAACAACTTATCGTTGAAAAAGAGCAAAATCTAGAACCATGGGGATGCCTATCGGTTGACTATCACAAGGAAAAAGGTTTCCTGAATGTCAAAAAAAATGATGCACTTTCTACCATCGACGAAATATGTGAACTTTTTGACACCAAACCAAAAAAAAGAGGGTTCTTACGAATGGGAATTGCCGACATCCCATCCAATCCCGATCAGGAAATTTGGTTCCCCATTCTAAAGAATGACAAGAATTGGGTGAATGAACTATCTGAGGATAAAACAGTATTCTTCGAATACAACAAAGACTTAGCAAAGCGTAAACAGCACGTTTCCAAACTCTTAAAAAAACACCGACAACGTGTTACATTCTTCAAGTCAAAGGATGTTCTTGGAATGGAAGTATTCCATTTCATGGGGGTCTTTGAACTGGATGAAGAAGAAACCCGAAAGCAAGAGAAATGTGTTTGGAAACGAATAAGTTCGGAATATAACTTAAACTCTTGAGAACAAGAAAAGAGTATCGCAAAACAACATTGATAAAATCTTAATTTTTCAAAAAAAGTAGCATTAATTGGGCTGGTGTATTGGGTGGCAAGGTTGGGCAACAGGATTGAGCCAAAAGACACGCTCGACAAATATTTATAAATCCTCTAAAAAGCGGCCTCGGTCGCTTTTTTTTGTGTGTATGGGGGCGTTCGGAGTGCTCCGAGAACTCAGAGTGCTCCGAGAACTCAGAACTATCGTCTTAACTTCTTCAACTTCTTAACTCCTTAACTTCTAAAATCTATCCTCTAATTTCTAACTTCTAACATCTTATTTCTAATTTCTTTTTGTATCTTTGTAGATTGAATAATTATATACTGATATGAGACATTTATTCTACATTGTGGTGACTTTGGCGGTGATGTGCGGAGCCGTGGCGTGCGGCAAAAAGCACTCGCCCAACAGCGTGAAGGCGCAAGTCCAGGCGGTAGATGCCGTGGCACGCCTCGTGGCAGTTGATTCCACCGACACGATGGCTATGCAGAGCGAACTGCTCAAAGCCGAAGCCATGCGCAGCCAATTTCTGCTCGACGGCGACAGCGTAGCGGCACAGGACTTCGACGAAACTTTCCGCGAAACGCTCATTCAGAAGTCGCCACGAATGGCAAAAACTCTTTTTTCAAAAAACGACTAAATCCACAAAAAAATATTTCCGACTATGTTATCTCTTGAAGAATACAGAAAATTGGCAAACGATGAAATCGCCGCCATTCCTTATCCAGCCACTCCTAATGGACTTTACGAACCTATCGCCTACACTATGGACTTGGGCGGCAAGCGTCTGCGTCCGGCATTGGTGCTGATGGCTTGCGAAGCCATGGGTGGCGATGTGAAAAAGGCTGTGAAGCCTGCTGTGGGTCTGGAACTTTTCCACAATTTCACCCTTCTTCACGACGATGTGATGGACAATGCAGATGTGCGCCGTGGCAAACCCACTGTGCATCGCCGTTGGAACGACAACACCGCCATTCTCTCTGGCGACGCTATGCTCACCATGAGCAGCCAGTATGTGGCGCAAGTGGAACCTGCCGTGCTACCCGAAATAATGCGCCTGTTCAACCAGACCGCAATGGAAATATACGAAGGTCAGCAATACGATATGGACTTTGAGGTGCGCAACAACGTCACCATCGAGGAATATATCGACATGATTCGCCTGAAAACATCGGTGCTGATTGGCTGTGCCTGCAAGATGGGCGCGCTCATCGCTGGTGCTTCCGAAGCCAACGCACAGGCACTTTACGAAACCGGCCTGTATCTCGGCCTCGCTTTCCAACTCCAAGACGACGTGCTCGACGTGTGGGGCGATGAAGCCACCTTCGGCAAGGCTATCGGCGGCGACATCATGAACAACAAGAAGACATTCCTCCTGATTGGCGCGATGCAAAAGGCGCAAGGCGACGATGCCAACGAGCTTCGCCGCTGGATCAACAACGAATACGCCCTTCGCAGCGAGAAAGTGCCAGCCGTGACTGCGCTCTACGAGCGACTGGGTATGCGTGAGGCTGCCGACGAAGCCATCAAGCGCTACGACGATATGGCTTTCGACGCACTTAGCAGAGTGGGAATGAGCGACGAGGCACGCGAGGCTTTTGTACAACTCATTAAAGGCTTGGTGGGTCGCAAGAAATAATGATTGACAGCCATAGCCACATCTATTGCGATGCTTTCGACACCGACCGCGAAGAAATGCTGCTTCGTGCGCGTGAAGCCGGCGTCACACACATCGTGATGCCCAACGAGAACCTCGAAAGCATCAGCCGCCTGAAGGCAGTTTACGATGCACACCCCCAGTTTGTGTCGATGACCATCGGGCTGCACCCCGAAGAAATCGGCGACGACTACCACGAGCAGTTGCAGGCCATGCACCAAATGCTTGCCGAGGGCACTATGCCCTTCGTGGCTGTGGGCGAGATAGGCATCGACCTCTATTGGGAGCAAGACAAGCGTGATGAGCAACTTGAAGCGCTCGACACGCAGTTGCGCTGGTGCAAGGAGTTCGACTTGCCATTCATCATTCACTGCCGCGATGGCGTGGCTGAGTGTCTGGAGGTGATGGACAACTTCGGCGAACCGCTCCCCAAGGGCGTGTTCCACAGTTTCACCGGCACCCCTGCCGACATCGAAGCCATTCGCAAGCGCGGCGACTTCTATTTCGGCGTGAACGGCATTGTCACGTTTAAGAAAAGCGAGGTGAAAGCCAATCTGCCCGTGATTGGGCTTGATAGGTTGCTGCTCGAAACCGATGCGCCATACCTCGCCCCGGTGCCGAAGCGCGGCAAGCGCAACGAAAGCGCCTTCACCGCCCACGTTTGCAATTTCGTGGCGGCAGAAATGGGCGTATCACCAGCAGAAATCGACGAAATCACCACCCGAAACGCTTTCGAGCTGTTCCGACTCAACAACAATTTATAATCACATATAGCAATGAAAAGAATAATTGCATTTTCTCTACTGCTCACTTTTGTCCTTGCGGCTTTCGCACAGCGATTGCCACAAAGCACCATGCCACCCAAGCGTGAACTGCGCTCGGCGTGGGTTTCGACGGTGTGGGGCATCGACTGGCCAAAACAGGGCGCACCTGCCGAACGCCAAAAGGCAGAACTGGTGCGAATGCTCGATTCGCTGAAAAACAACAATTTCAACGCCATCAACCTGCAAGTGCGCTCCATGAGCGACGCATTCTACCAGTCGAGCTACGAGCCTTGGTCGAGTTATCTGACCGGCACTCGTGGCAAGCATCCGGGCTACGACCCACTCGCCTTTGCCGTGAGCGAATGTCACAAGCGCGGTATGGAAATCCACGCATGGATCAACCCCTACCGATTCTGCATCACTAAAATGTGGAACACCGAGCGCGACCAGGAGGCGAAAAGGCATCTGCTCCGATGGGGCAAATTCTATATCCTCGACCCTGCACAGCAGTGGACCATCGACCGCATCGTGAATGTGTGCCGTGAGGTGGTCACCAAATACGATGTCGATGGCATTCTCTACGACGACTATTTCTACCCCAACGGCATCGCCTCGTCGGTGGCGGCTCCCGACTACAAGGAGTGGCAAAACTCAGGCACCGACCTGAGCATTGGCGACTGGCGACGCGACAATGTGAACCGAATGGTGAAAGCCGTTTACGATATGATTCAGCGCGAAAAGCCGTGGGTGCGCTTCGGCATCTCCCCTGCCGGCGTGGCTTGCACCAGCCAATCGCTTGCCAACAAATACGGCATCGACCCATGCCCATCGGGCAGCGACTGGCAATATAACGGCATTTTCTCCGACCCGGTGTCGTGGCTGAAAGGTCACCTTATCGACTTTATCGCCCCTCAGGTGTATTGGAAAATAGGCTTCAAGCGCGCCGATTTCAGCCTTGTGGCACCATGGTGGTGCAAAACGGCGAGAAAATTCTCGCGCCAGGCTTTCGTGTCGATGTGCATCGACAAGTTGATGACCACCAGCGAGTTTCCCGAATGGGCTGCCGAAATGGAGATTTTGCGCAGAAATTGCGCTAAAGACCAAGGCGGCACCATATTCTGGTCGGTGCGAAACCTCTACAACAAGCCCGGTTTGAGCGAGCAACTCTGCCACTACCTCAAGCGCACCGTTTACCAATATCCATCGCTGATGCCGCTCACCCCTTGGCGCAACAATGTGGCACGCAAAGCCCCTGTGGTGAATTTCCTCAAGCAAAAGGGCAACCAGCTCACTTGGCAACTGATTCCACGCTGCCGCTACACGGTGTATGCGTTCCCGAAGACGGTTGACAAAGCCCAGTTCGGCACCGAAGTGAAATATCTGCTCGGCATGGTGTATAACCCAGAGCGTGGCGGCGAAATGGTGACCTATACCATTCCTGCCCATCTGCGAGCAGCCTACCAGTTTGCCGTTTGCCCACTCGACCGCTACGGCAACGAATACGCCCCTTCCTTCACTGAATAATCCCTTCATATTACTATTCAAATATCAACTTTTATACTTTTATACAAAATGAAATTTAGACATTTATTTTTCGCCGCTTTCCTCCTGCTCGGATTTGCAGCACAAGCGGCTGGCACTTACAGCGTGCCCAAGCGTGAATTTCGCTCGGCTTGGGTGGCTACAGTTTGGGCACTCGACTGGCCACGCGATGCCAACGACAATGAAGCCAACGGCATGAACGCCGAAGTGCAGAAAGCATCAATGATTCGTATGCTCGACTCGCTGAAGCGCAACAACTTCAACGCAGTGAATTTCCAAGTGCGCTCCATGTGCGACGCTATGTATAAGTCGAGCTACGAGCCATGGTCGAGTTATCTGACTGGCACTCGTGGCAAGGCTCCAAGCTACGACCCCCTGCAATTTGTGGTGGAAGAATGTCATAAGCGCGGTATGGAATGTCATGCATGGGTGAATCCTTACCGCTTCTCCACAGGAGCCAACTGGACCACCGCAGCCGACAATAAGTTGAGAGAAGACGGTCACTTGCTCAAATACGACAAAACTATCATTCTCGACCCTGCGCAGCAGTGGACCATTGACCGCATCACCGATGTGTGCCGCGAAATCATCACCAACTATGATGTGGACGGCATTCTCTACGACGACTATTTCTACCCCAACGGCATACCTTCCAACAGCACAGCCGAAGACTACGACGAGTGGAAAAACTCTGGCACAAGCATGAGCATCGGCGACTGGCGACGCGACAATGTGAACCGCATGGTGAAATCAGTTTACGATATGATCCAAACCGTAAAGCCTTGGGTGCGCTTCGGTATCTCTCCTGCCGGTGTGGCTGCCACAAACGGCTCAGTGGCATCGAAATATGGCGTTGAGCCTTGCCCATCTGGTTCTTCCGACTGGCAATACGACGGTATTTTCTCCGACCCTCTGGCATGGATTTCGAGCCAAACCCTCGACTACATCTCTCCACAGGTGTATTGGAAAATCGGTGCAAAAGCCGACTATTCCACCATCACTCCATGGTGGGGCAAGGTGGTGAAGAAATTTGGCCGCCATGTGTATATTTCCACCTCTATTTCCAGTATGAAGGTTGAAAGCGATGCCAACACCTATGTGGAATATGCCAACCAAGCCGAAATCAACCGCACATCGTCGCTCGACGGCGCATTTGGCTCGATTTACTATTCTTGCAAATACCTCTACATGCGCAACCCCAACTCGCTGGCAAGTTACTTGCGCAACACCGTTTACACCCGCCCTGCCCTTGTGCCTGCGCTCCCTTGGAAGCAAGGCAACAACCCTGGCTTGGTGACCAACCTCGCATACAGCGGTGGCACACTCTCTTGGAATGGCTACGACAATGTGCGCTACTCTGTGTATGCCTTCCCTGCATCAATGAATCCTGCCACATTCACCAAGCAAGTGGAATATCTCTTGGATATGAGTTACACCACCAGCTACAAAATTCCGGTTGAATACCAAAGCAACGAGTGGCAATATGCCGTGTGCGTGGTCGACCGCGTGGGCAACGAATACGAGCCTGTGTTCCTCGGCAGCAGTTTGAAGGCTCTCGGCAACCCTGTACTCATCGGTCCTGCCAACGAAGCCACTATCGACATGCCTTTCACATTCTCTTGGCATAAGGTGAAAGACGCTGCCAACTATGTGGTGGAAATCAGCAACGATGCCGACTTCGGCAATGTGGTGGAACGCTACACCACCACCGACACCATCGCATCTGCGCTCCAATTCTCACAACTTCGCCACGAAACCAGCCAATACTGGCGTGTGCAGGCTTGCGAGGCTAACCATTACTGCGGCGTGAGCGAAATCCGCACTATCGTGCCAAAGTTGCTCACTGTCACCTACCCTGCAGATGGCGAGGAGGAAGTGGCTCCTGATTTCACCGCTAAGTGGTACAATGTAAATTCCACCAACGAGACTACAGTGGAAATCGCAAGCGATGAAGCATTCGAGAATATTCTCTACACCGGCAAATCTGCCAATGGCGAATTGGCTATCCCCGACGGCAAACTCGAATCGGGCATCACCTGCTATATGCGTGTTCGCCTCACCGTAGATGGCCAGGAAATGGTGTCGCTCCCTGTTCACTTCACCATCGTGCACTTGGCAGCGCACCTGCTTCGCCCAACCGAAGGTGGCGAAATCTACATGGGTGAATATGTGGAAGTGAAGCCACAAAGTTGGGCTACCAGCTACCAGATTGAAATCAGCACCTCTGCCACCACTTGGGGCCGCACCCGCTTTGTCGAGACTCTCAAAGACGGTGCCACTCGCACCTCTCTCACCGCCGACAACATCAAGGTGAACAGCAAGAAGATGGCAGACGGCAAAACATACTACGCACGCGTGAAAACGGCATACGAAGGACTCGACGGCGCAGCCCACACCACCGAATGGGGACCAGTAGTGAAGTTCGTTTACCGCACCGAAAAGCCTGTAATCGGCGACATTAACGGCGACGGCGAAGTGAACGCTTCCGACGCTACCGCCCTCATCAACCACCTTCTCGCCACAGAGTCATACCCTGCCAACCTCTGCGACGTGAACGGCGACGGCGAAGTAAACTCATCCGACGTAACCGCCCTCATCAACAAAATTTTGGGTAACTAACAACCCTTGTGGAAGCCCTCCCTTATAAGGGAGGGCTTCCCATCCCCCCCACAGCCCCCCGACAAGCCCAAAAGGCCAGTTTCGGTTCTAAAGAGTCTGCTTGGGTCTGAAGGGTCTGCTTGGGTCTGAAGAGTCCGCTTGGGTCCGCTTGGGTCTGAAGGGTCCGATAAGTCCAAAATCAAAACACCTATTTAATCCATTAAATCCTATTTTCACCTATTTTATTTTAGGTGTTAATTGGATTGAAATTGGATTAAATAGGTGTTTTTTTCACCCTCAAAAGAGCACTAAAAGAGCACTAAAATACTCAAATCCGACAAATAATTGTAGGCTTCAACAAAAACAATTCCAACATCGCCATCAAAAGTAACCATATTCAGAAATCCACAAAAACCGAGGTCATGCGTTATGGAATAGGCCGCGTAAGCACACGCGAAACTCGTTTGAGCGAACACGAATGGCAGAGACAGTGGCTCGATTCTTCGCAAGCGAAGCGCAAAAGCGATGACACGATAGCCCTACGGCGCAGCCCGAACGCCCTTAACAAATATAAAAACCGTATGTTTTTAATTCTTCAATCAATTTAGTGAAATAAAGTGTTCTGTTATCATCATATGAAAGATAATTTGGTAGAGTTTTTTTTAGCCAATTATATAAGGTGGTTCCTTCTTTATGGCTCGGTAGTTCGTAGTTCGTTTTAACATAGTCAAGATATTCTTGACACAATTTCTTAAAACGAACTTCTGTGCCGTTTTGTGGGAGTTCTTTGTTTGAATCCACAAATTCGTTCACCATACGTTGTTGTTCTTCAGTTGTGTCTATATTGCCTTTTAATACATTGTAGTACCACCTGTACAAAGAGTCCTCGTCGTCAGCTCCACTACAATATGGAATCCTTTGGTATGTATTAACAAATTCTTGAAAATGTTTAAATCTGACATTGAAAGACAAGCGTTGTTTTGATGGGTCTGCTTCTACGAATTGAGGCGGATAAGTTTTAGAACGTAATCCAAAATAGCCGTTTGCAAAATAGACAAATTCATCAGAACTCAATAAGTTTGAATTAATGCTATTTCTATTAGTGTTTTCAAATACATCAGTAACCAAAGATGTCAGTTCATCAAGACTAACCGGTGTTTCTCGTTCATTCATTATTTTACGCAAGAGGCCACGAATGTTTCCACCAAAAACATTTCTCCAATGTACTAATTTGCACATTGAAGTTTTACCTATTGGAAGTATTTTTTTAGAACGGTGGATTTTATTTCTAATTGTATCTTCATTCAATTCAAATTGTACGTTATTTCGCTTAATTAAAGAAACAAGTTCCTCAATACGCATTGGCTCCCCTTTTTGATAAAGAATGTCGAAAGCTTCCTTTTCAATATCTACAAAATTTTTCATAAAATAAAGAGTGCCGTTAGATACTTTAAGATTCAATGCAGGGATGACAATACTATATATCGCATCTTTAATACCAGGAATTTCTAATGCTTGTTTTGAAATAATATCACATACTTTGTAGGCAGTATTTTCAAAATACCTTTTCTTTTTAAGATCATTAAATCTACTAAAAATAGTATGAATAGTTGAGAAGTGTTTTTGGGAAGAACAAAACTTACAATCAAATTCATCAGAGAATTGGAATTTGAAAATAATATTACAAATTTCAGCAAATGATTCAAAAGTAAAAAGTACTTTTTCTGAAGAACAAATATCCTTAAATACTGCTGAGGAATCTGTTATTAAGATAAAATCATGCACGAAATAATGTTTCCAAAAAGTAGAATGTGCTAATGGTTCTTTGGACAAAGTTTGCTTACTTAATATTTGTCTTACACGTTCTTTTGATAAATCAAATTTTTGAGCTATTTCCGCTAAGGAATATAAAATATGTGTATCATTAAGACCAAATCTCAGACAAAACATCTCATAGTCTCTAAGATTGGATTTTTTCAAGAACTCACAAATAATATAGAACATTGGGTAATATGAATTTTTTTTGTGAAAATTCTTTACCCATTCTATGGATTCGTTTGAGAGAAAGGGGAAGTTAACAGAAACAGTAAGAGTATCTTCGTCAACATCTCCATATATTATGTTCTTACATATTTGTGAGAATGGTATGAGGATATTGTTGTAGTAATCCTGTGCGCTTTTTCTCTTTCCTCCGAGTCTCAAAACAAATTTTTTTTTACTTAAATCAAGCAAAGGAATTAATTTGTAGAAAGAATTGAAGTAAGATTGGGCAATTTTTTGAACAATTCGACTTGAAGAACGTACTAATCTTGAATATTCATTTTCTAAGAATGATTTTCTTGATTTGTTAAGTTTATATTTACAATAATCAGCAAGGAAGTTTTTTTTAAAAGTATCTGTAAGTGACAGTGAAACATTTAACAAATTAACTGCGAACTCATCACCTTCAGGCAGTTTATGTTCAAGTTGATTGGCAATGTTATTTAATATGGAAACAAATTGTTCTCTAAATAGATACACCAATCTTGCGTTGCCAGATACTTCAGAAAAAATTTTTGTTGTATTATAAATAATACCATTATAGAGTGAGCTTGGATTAGGGATTTGTTCTTGGAAAAAAGAAATCAATTCTATATCTACATTTGGGTCATTAACGAATAATTCGTATTCATCAATAAAAGTTTGTCTTATTGTTTGATTTACAAGGTCAAATTCATCGGTCTCAACATCTTTATCAACCTTAATTACTTCGGGCATAATATCTTTAATAACCGAACGCAGCTCAAGCGTCGATTTTCTTCCACAATTCCTTAATCTAAGAAAGGAATCCGTGTTCGTGTCGTGGAAATTTTTAATCTCTTCCACAGTATATAGGTTGTTAGAATCGCAAACATTATAAGTGCGAACAGAGATAAAATTTTCAGCCAAAAGTTCCTTTATAGTTGTATCCAATTTTATTATCATATCATTCCTTTTTTCTCCGTAATTCAATTGTGGGATTTAAGTCATATTCCTCTTTAAGTTTGTAAAGTACAGTCCCTGGAGTTATAATATCTTTCCTAAAGTTGGTATAGAAAGATAATAGAATCTGTGCTTCAGAGGAACTAAAACGTGAATTCCCCTTTTCTGAAAAATTGTTATGATGAATATAGTCCTGTAATTCAATCCAATCATTCTCTGACAAAGATTTTTTGCAACTAATCCATGCCTTTTTCCAATGGGCTGTTCCCATTTCACCTTTTGTATCAATCCATTCAAAGAAATAACGGTACAGGATAAATGTTTCCGGCATTTCAAGCAGTTCTAAAAATTCTTCTTCAGTATTTCCAAAAGCCTTATAGAAGAACGATTCACCTCTGCCAACTTTGCCTTTAGTACTATTTAGAATAGCTTGAATCGCTCTTATATATTTCCTATTCCAGAACTTCCCAATATAATCTCTATTATGAGAAAAATCCTCTGCCCAAGATTCATCATTTTTCCGTATAGGATGAAATTTCATTGGGAAAGAATAGATGTTCACGTTTAATTCATCGCATAACTTGACGTTAATCAATAAACGCTGGTACAATTCTATCGGGCGGTCAAGGAAATTATATAGAAGATAATTTGAGAAGTCTTTTATTCCAGCAGACGCACTTAATCGAATTGCATTAAGATAAGCATTTACCGTCTTTAAATCGTCAAAAGCAATTCGTAAAGGACGAATTGCAATAGAAGCTAGTAACTCTGCTTTTTCTTTAGTGAACAATCTTGCATCTACACCCTGGTTAAAATCAATGTAGCGTTGACGTGGAGCCGGTCTAAATGTTTTGTTAAGTATATCTTTTGCTTCTTCGTAAGCTAACAGCAGGTTTTCCTTTGTAGCTGTCGTGAAGTCATAAATATGGTATTGTTTAAGAATCGCATATACATTTTCAGAGTCCACTCCCTTAAGTTTAGAGTAAAACTCCATTATAAGCAAATGTGATTTCTTTATATATGCTCTGTCATTCCAACCATCTTTTAAGTTTTTGATAGCGAATTCCAACGGATTTGGTGCTACAAAAGTATCATGCTTAGCAAAGCCACAAGATTTTATTTCTTTGATGATCTCAGCTAAATTATCCGATGCAAGGACATTGTTGTCCATAAGAAGCAAATCTTTTTGCGCTCCATATCTTTCTGCTGTTTGTTCAATTTTTTTTGAAAGTGGAATGTATGGTTTGTAAACAGGTTCCAGTGTAGGTACAGCGCAAAAATTGCAGCGTCTAATACACCCCCTTGTCATATATCCATAGTATGCATTAGACATAGGATATTTATAGTCAATTTCATCCAATATCGAATAATCCAAAGGTTCTTCGTCAATAATATCAGTATCGCCCTTATCAAGTATTCCAGGCTTATCCATGACACCTACAAAAGGTTTTATGCCTGTGGCTTCAAAGATTTCTTTCGGCTGTAATGAAGCTAATACGCCACCGACCATTAAGTCCTTTGGGTTCTTAACAAGAAGTTTGGCAAATTTTATTGTTTCGATTGTAATATTCCAATAAAAAGTAAAAAGAGTGGTTACAAAAACCCTATCCCATTCAGGCTCTTTTTGCCAAATTTTCTTCCAATAGTAATCCTTCGCTTCTCTGACGGTTTCTTCCGACAATGCAGGGTAGCAGCTTGAAGCGAAAGGAATACGCGTGATAAACTCCGCCTTGCGAGTTTTTATAAAGGACAAAATATTACGTTTATGCAAAAACCATTTTATCGAATCATCTTTTTGTGTAAGTGATTCAATACATTTTTCACATATTCTTTCAATTACGAAATCACGCAAGTCGCCTTTATAGAAAACGACGTTATGACCTCTACTCCTATGATAAGAGGCAATCTTCATTAAACCAATTGGTGGATATTTGTTAGAATAATTTGGTTCAATGAGCAGTATATTTAATTTCTTTTTGGGTCTTGCCATTATTTTAAAAAATCTTTAATCGCCAATTTCTTCAGGTCTTCAATGAGTGGCAACTGACCTTTGGGACAATTATCAGATAAAGACTTAAACATTTTCCTAATTACCCAAATTTGTTCCTTCGAATATTTGTTTTTAAGAGGCTCAAAAACATCTTGAGGCTGAGTTTGAACAACAGGCTCTGTTTCAACTGGAGGTTCTGGCGTTGGAAGAACAGGCCGTGGGGTGACAGGATGATTGTCTGTATTTTCGCTGTTATCACTTTTGTTATTTGGGATAATACTCGGCTCAACATTTATTGTATTAACTTTGCTTGTGTACTGTTCCACTACTTTAGTGACAGCATCACCATGTGAACTGGCTTTATTCGACGCTGTTTTTGTTGCCGATTCAAGTTTCTTCTTTCCAGTTGATAAAGTTGCTTCAGCTTCTTTGCGCTCTTGTTCTGTTATGCCTTCTTGATTTATTTTAGCAGTAGCTTGTTGTATGTCTCTAACAGCATTTTTTGCTTTATTCGCAAGTGTATATAAGTCTTTGAGGTTCTTAAAGTATTCTTTAAGCTTTTTGAAGAATATAGTAGCTTCTACGGTAGGTGTCAATCCTGCTCGCGATGTATCTGGACGAAGATTTTTATGACAAGCATGTATTTCTCCATAGAAATAATTATTACCTCGTGCTTCGTCGAAATATTTGTTCAGGTAATTTGATTCACCTATTTGTATGTTAAGTTTCCTCAAACGAATGCATTTGTTTGGGTCAGAAGCTGGAATGGCTTTAGTGAATTTTGTAATAGCAAACCAACCCCAAGCGAGCTGCCCACAAAATTCATCATCAAGAGTAAAGTATTGTAATCCTACAATCTCATCTCCTGTTCCGACTATGGTATTACCATATCTTTTCCTAACATCAAGATGGTCATTAACTGACAACTTAATATAATTTAGAGATTGCTGTAAAGAATAAAAACTGCTTCCTTCTTCTATACTTGGGAACATAATATTATTCTTAAACGGCATTTCGTAATCTATCGGAGCTACGTCCTTTAGATATTCGATAATATCATCTTCTGAAAGGAGAATAGGATATTGTTGTTTTACATCATGAAGAATTACTTCAAAATAGTGTTCCTCTTTTTTTTCAGGAATTAAATTCCACGAAATAATCGAGTTCATAACTTCTGTTGCTGACCGTCTGTCTGAATCGTCATCCAAAATCAGACGAGTCTTGTTCACGTCGAACGAAAGCACGGTTGCAGAGTCTTCGCCCTTTGCTGAAGTTCTAAACTCTAATGTGTCACAAAACCCAGCACCAACTAATCTACCGATACCATAAACACCAGCCTGTTCTATTCCATCTTTTGGAGAATCAGCGATGCTTGTGAGTACGGTAGGTGCATTGTCAACTGGAATTCCGGTACCATTATCCCTAATTGATATGTTTCTTGAACTTGGGTCTATTTTTATAGAAACAATACCATCTTTTGTTCTATTCAAAATCTTTTGTTCTACAGCTGAATTAATCGAATCAAAAGCGTTTTGAATATATTCTCGATAGATAATTTTAGCGTCCGGATACATTGAAAACATCAACATATCAAGTAGCTTCTTTCCAATATGTGAATTTATTTTTTGTTCCATAATTAACCGTTAGGGAATTGCTTGTACGTTGGTCTTGGAAATTTAATATTCACGATAGAGCGCAGTGCGGGATTTGAAATAATGTATTCAACAGGACTTAAGCGAGTCATCATATTTTGATACACCTTTGGAATGTATCGATAATCAGGCTTCGACACCTCTATCGCATTAGTTCTTCCGTATGCTTGGGTCGCACAGTTACCTTTTACGCGGTCGTGAATTGCACTTCTAAATTGTTCAACAGAGAATAAGATTATTCCTAATGAACGACCTCTTTCGGCAATGTCAAGAAGTTGCTTCAATATAGGAGAGTTCTTGGGAATATCTGTTGAAGCGTATTTGTTTAGCTCATCCACAAATAAGATTACCTTATCGGGAATATCTGAGCGGTCGGCGCCAAGTTTCATGTCATATATTGCACGAGCAACAGACCCGAAGACAAAGCTCTGTGAGTTTTCATCAAGTCTTGCAATATCTATTACGAAAACATCTCCTGCTTTAAGATTATTGGTAATTTCTTTAGTAACATCGCACTGAAGATTGGTGTCTTGGTTAACAAAAATCTCATTAGATATAGCTTTGCTAATACATCTTTTGAATTTTCGCCAACTTGAAACCTGTATTTCTTTAGACGTACATGTTGAACCGGCAACAGTGCATAGGTCTATTTGTTCTTTTAGTGTACTCCATTTAGAAATGCCTCCAAAGTTGCCACTTCCATTTAGTATGAAATTAATACAACTTTCAAGTGTTCCTGTGCTGTCATCTTCATTTGCCAAAAGCAAATCTAATTTATCTTTGCTTTCCTCATAAGTGAAAACGTAGGTGGATGCTTTGCCCTGTGAGATTTGTTCTTTTACATCATTTGAATCTGCATAGGATTGTACACTGGCAGTTTTTTTATCCTTTGCATAAGGATAAAAATATCTTACAGATGAAAAAGGTTCGGTAGAAATACCTAACTCTTTGTATATATCTTTGTCTTTTTGTGAAAGGTCTGGGTTTGGTTCGTCAATGGCCATTAAATCACGACCTTTAACATTAAAGAATACGAATGCTGCTGTTTCGCCATTCTCAGTTCTGAATTTGCTTTGAATGATTTTTAGCAAAAACATTGAATAAGACGTTTTTGCGGCGAGTCCAGAAATCCCCGAAACATTTATATGTGCTCCGTCAGGACCGACCAAGAAATGGGAGTTTAATATTACTTTCACTCGCTTGGTTTCATCTCCCTTATACATTTGCAAATAACCACAAACAAGCGGATTTTTCACATCTTCTTCTGACAAGCCTAATGCTGTTTTGATGTCTTCTTCATCACAAAGACTTACTTGCTGTCCGTCAAGCACAGGAGTATATATGTCTTTTGTGTTGCATACAACACGAGCCTTGACATAGTTCATGCCAAGTCTGTTCATATTACCAATACCCATATCGGTATCACCAAAGTCACTTGAAATATAACTGGTGAAATGGCTTGTGGCATCAGTTACATGATTTATTTCTTCAATAACGCCATAAGTAATAGAATTGCCTTCGTGAGCAACTTTTATTATATCAAATGGACTTAGGATTTGTTTTTTGTCTGTCCAAAAATAGAAATCATCTATTGTTGACGGACTTTTTTCGGTTGCAGAAACCTTTCCAATTATCCGAGTCATAATTAAAAAAGATTGATGAATATATCGTTGTTTACATAATTTGACTTACAAAATGTTTCTGTAAGAAATACTGGATATAGATGATTTGCCCAACGAGAATCTTGACCGAAGCAAACAGGGTAAGCTTCTCTGATTATATTGGCAGAAATTGTGTCAATTATATCTGTTGAAATAAAATCGCCGTCATTACTTATTACCATTTCACATTTAACAACGTCAGAAAAGTTAGTTTCTCTAAAATTGCTATTCCTAATTCTCAGATACCAAACTGCAAATTCGCGCCCAGAATGGTCTGACTTGTATCTATAAACTTTAGTGCGTTCAAAAGGTTTAAGTTCGCAAATAGTTCGAGATAATCTATTGCCTTCAAAGTTTGGCAGTAATTCTGGGTCAAACGATTTGCTAACTCCTACAACGTGTTGATAATTTGCCCGCATAAGATTCCATTCAGAATCACTCATATTTGAAAACCGAGGGTTGTATTCAATTGAGCCATCTTTTAATAGAAAATTTTCATCATCAAGAAGATTGTCTGCACACAATTTAGCAACTAATCTTTGTTCTTCGTCTGTCATTTCAGATTGAATGACTGCAACTGCTCTGTTTTTAAATTTATCTTTGTCTGATTCAGAACTATCTCCACCATCAGTTTTATACAACAAAAGATTGCTGAATTTTATTCCTCTATCTTTAACAAATTTAATTCCTGAGATATGTTGATTAAGCTGAGATAAATAATAATTACAGAAATTAGGGTCATCATCTGTGTTGAAATCGACTGGTAATGCAAGCACTAATTTGTGGGATAACGCATACTTACGAAAAGAATCTCGATTCTTTCGCTCGCAGCAACCAACGATAATTTGTCCTGCAAGAAATGGGAAAATTTTTTTACCAATAGCTATGTCGTCAATCTTATATACGTGCCGAGAGCCGTCAAGGAAAAATGAAAAAATAGGACGAGTTTTCTTAATTAGCTTGTCACTGATTCTTATGGTATGAATTCTTCTGTCGTCAGTTTCAGCAAAGTCACTTTTTCTTGCGTGAGAAGTTTTCTTATCGTCATAAGAAAGTTCGTCAGAAACAGTTGTATCTAACGAGAATTTTTTTGTTCTGAAACAAGTGTATTTACCCTCTCCAGAATCTTGAATAAATTGTGATATTCGGCAATTGGGCATAACGCATCATAGTTTGAAAGAAAGAATATACAAATTTATTATTTTTAAAATGTAACGCCAATAGATCTGATGCAAAATCTTGCTAAATTTAAAATAAATTAACCTCACGACGAGGATTCACATGCGTCATCATAAGTGTTTGAAGAGTATTTTTCACAAAATGCCTGAAATATTCACGCTGAAACTTTCCCTATTTGGAAAGTTTTCCGCTCCTATGTAGAGAGTGCCGAACATCAGCGTCCGATTTGTAGGTGGAGAGCGGAGAGGGAAGCTGATTCGTCCGAATCAATAGTGCCCACTCCACTCTCCGCTATCTTCGTTCCTATAAACCACTAACTTCTAATTTCTCACTTCTAATTTCTCACTTCTATTATATAGTCGATGGTTTCGGGGTGGGTGGGGATGGTGAGGGTGAGGGTTTTGTCTTTGGATTGCTTGAATGGGAGTTTTTGGGTGGTGCCGAACACTGATACCGATTTCACTTTGCTGTTTAATGTGAGCGTGATCGGTTTTCCAGCCAAAGCGTTGTCGGTGATATGCACATATTGCACGTTGCCCTTACGGGTGATGGCGCCCCATGGCTGTGGCATCATGTCGCCAGCGGTGGTGCCGTAGATGGTCTCGCCGTATTCACGAAGCCACTTGCCCACACCTTTCAGGCGTTCGAGAGCTATGGCAGGGAGCTCGCCATTAGGTTGAGGGCCAATGTTGAGCAGCAAGTTTGCGCCCTTGCCCGAAGTGTTGATGAGCAGTTGCACAATCTGCGCCACCGACTTATAGTTCTGGTCCACCACCTTATAGCCCCACATGCCGTTCATCGTTTGGCAGGTCTCCAAAGGCAAACGGCTTACCGATGCCGCTTTTTCCACAAATCCGGCGGTGTTTTCGCCAGGCAGGTCGCGCTCAAAAATCTGAATGTCCTCGCCGTCCTTAATCGCCTCGTGGTGGTTGTTGCCAATCAAGCACGCAGGTTGCAGGCGGTGAATCATATCGTATTGTGGACGAAGTTGCCAGTCAAACGGAATGGAGTCGCTATCGTGATCCCAAAAACCATCGAACCAAATGGCACCAATCTTGCCGTAGCGAGTGAGCAGTTCGGTGAGTTGCTTGTTCATAAAGTCGTAATAGTGCGCCCAGTTGGCGTTTTCGGGTTTCTTACCAGTGCGCAAACCGGTTCTGCCGGCAGGATAATCCTCGCGCGTCCAGTCGATATGCGAATAGTAGAGGTGCAAACGCATGTCGGCATCGTGGCAGGCGGCAGCCAATTCGCCCACCACATCGCGGTGGAATGGCGAAGCATCCACGATGTTATAATCCGACGCATCAGTTTTCCACATCGAGAAGCCATCGTGATGGCGTGTGGTGAAGCACACGTACTTCGCTCCAGCGTCTTTAAACGCCTCCACCCACTTTTTCGCATCGAAGCGGTGAGGGTAGAACGCATCGGCGGCTTTCGCATATTCGTTGCGGTCGGTGCCTGAATTTTGCAAATACCATTCGCCTTGGGCAAACATACTGTAGATGCCCCAGTGCAAAAATATACCAAATTTCATGTCGGCAAATTCGGCGCGCGAACGCAGATTCTCTGCCGAAGGCTCGTAGGGAGCAGTTTGAGCCACGCTTCGACCACCGATGCAAGCCAGCAACAGTGCCAAAGCCATCAACTTTCTCAATTTCATAAGCATTAAAAATTTATGTAATGGTGTAAAAATTATTGTCATCTACAAAAATACACAAATTCCCGATATCCACCATAAAAAAGTCAACAAGTCTACGAGTCAACAGGTCAACAAGTGTGGAGAAAATTAGGGTTCTGCGGAAAATTTCTGGGGATAGATTATGCATTGTTGTCAAATCGTGAATGGAATCAAAAACAAAAACATAAAAAACAGCCTTGGAGCAACGTGGAATGCTT
>SAMEA104315436__coassemble_895_pt1 | contig 31816 bp, 20 predicted proteins | sample SAMEA104315436__metabat2_low_PE_011 | metagenome-assembled genome bin SAMEA104315436 (sample SAMEA104315436) | gut metagenome | biome: Monkey gut; feature: monkey-associated habitat; material: faeces | place: China | collected 2013 | reverse complement strand
GAAGGCACTCCACACTCTGGCAATAAGTTCTTCATGGCTATGGCAAACATCAGTTATGTGAACAACGACTGGATGATTTCGCCACAGCTCAACGGCACCTCACAGGTGATTTCGTTCTTTGCCAAGGCGTTCACCACCCAGAAGGGCACCACCGAGCGTATGCGTGTGCTCTACTCAACCACCGATACCGACCCTGCACACTTCGTGCAAGTGAGCCGTGGCGACTACATCGAGCTTCCCGAAACGTGGACAGAATACAGTTTCCGTCTGCCTGAAGGAGCGAAGTATTTCGCTATCAACTGTGTTTCGCCAGGTGGCGAGCAATCGTTTGCGCTCTTTGTCGACGACCTCACATTCAACGACCTCACCGTGCCAGTGCTCAAACTCAAGGGCTACGAAGTGTATCGCGATGGCCACCTTATCGGCACAACCGTAGAGCCATGCTACAGTTATGCGTCAAGCTACGACTCGAAGTATGCTGTCCGTGCCGTTTACGACAAGGCCATCAGCGCATTTAGCGAGGAAGTGGAAGTGAAAGTGAGTGGCATTGACGATGTGATGGCAGGCAAAACTGTGGAAAGCGTGACCTACGTCAACACCCTCGGTGTGCAATCCACCACCCCGTTCAGCGGTGTAAACATCGTGGTCACCCGCTACACCGACGGCACCACCGCCACCACCAAGCATATCCAAAACTAATCCCCCACAGGGAATAGCCCCCCATAATTTATCCCCAAAAAGAACAAGGCAGGTGCTATAGCACTTAATTCTTCTGTTCTTTTGGGGATTATTTTTTTGGTGGGGGATGGGGGTAGTTTGGAAGTTTTTGTGTAGATTTGTGGGGAAGAATATATTTGATTGTAGATAGAGATGTTACGGAAAATTAGAATAGTGCTGGCGGCTGTGTTTTATGTGTTGATTACACTGCTGCTGCTTGATTTCACTGGCGTCGCGCACAAGTGGCTCGGCTGGATGGCGAAGATGCAGTTTCTGCCAGCCGTGTTGGCTTTGAATGTGGTGGTGATAGTGGCGCTGATGCTGCTCACGCTCGTTTTTGGCCGCGTGTATTGCTCGGTGATTTGCCCTCTTGGGGTGATGCAGGACTTGATTTCGTGGCTTCACGGCAAAAAGAAGAAAAACCGCTTCACCTACAGCGCGCCGAAGAATGTGCTCCGCTACTCGGTGTTTGCCGTGTTTGTGGTGGGCATTGCGCTTGGTTTTGGGGCTATCGTCACGCTGCTTTCGCCGTACGGAACCTACGGAGCCATCGTCAGCAATCTGCTTCAGCCACTTTACCTGTGGGGCAACAACGCCCTTGCCGCCCTTGCGGAGCACTACGACAGTTACGCCTTCTACAGCAAAGAGGTGTGGATAAAGAGTGTGCCTGTGTTTGCCACGGCTATTGCGCTTTTTGCCGCAATTTCGGTGCTGGCATGGCGTGGCGGCCGCACCTACTGCAGCACCATCTGCCCAGTTGGCACGCTGCTGGGCTTCGTGGCCCGATTCTCGTGGCTGAAGGTGCATTTCTACGCTGATAAATGTAAAAATTGTGGTCTTTGCACCAAAAATTGCAAGGCATCGTGCATAGATTTCAAAAGCCACACTGTGGACTATTCACGCTGTGTGACCTGTGGCAACTGCCTCGACAAGTGCAGTTTTGGCGCACTCACCTACGCCCATGCCACACCGAAGGCGAAAGCCCCCGACACCGTCCCTACTCCGACCGACACCACTCGCCGCGCCATTATCGTGGGTGCCGCCATTGTGGGTGCCGAGGCAGCGATGGCGAAGTTGAAAAAAGTGGACGGAGGCTTGACTGTGCTCGAAGACCGAATCACGCCAGCGCGCCACGTCACCCCATCGCCCCCCGGTTCGCAAAGTGTGAAGAACCTGGAGCAACGCTGCGTGGGTTGCCAACTCTGCATATCAAAATGCCCCAACGGCGTGCTTCGCCCTTCGAACGACCCAGAGCGATTTATGCAGCCTGAAATGAATTTCGACCGTGGCTTCTGTCGCCCAGAATGTACCCGATGCTCGTGGGTTTGCCCTGCCGGAGCCATTCAGCCCATCACCAAGGCTGAGAAGTCGAGCACACAGATAGGTCATGCCGTGTGGCGCAGAAAATACTGCGTGCCACTCACCGACAATGTGGATTGCGGCAACTGCGCGCGCCATTGCCCCGTGGGAGCCATTCAGATGGTGCCGAGCGACCCCAACGATGACACTTCGATTGAAATTCCGGTGGTGAACACCGAAAAATGTATCGGCTGTGGCTCGTGCGAATATGTGTGCCCTGCTCGCCCACATGCCGCGATATATGTTGAAGGTCATGAAGTACACAAAACCGTATAACTATGGATAACGAAAAAAAGAAAAATATATTCAGCCGCCGCTCATTCCTCAAGGGACTGGGCATCGGCACTGCCGCCGTGGCAGTTCCTACTATCGTGGGCTGCGCCAAAGATGGCGAGCAGGTGGGTGAGCAAGAGCCGCCCATCGGCAAGATGACCTACCGCATCAGCCCCTCCACGGGCGACAAGGTGTCGCTCTTGGGCTATGGCATGATGCGACTGCCGACTAAAAACGACCACATCGGCGAACGCCAAAACGGCGAGGGCGAAATCGACCAGGATATGGTGAACAAGCAGGTGGACTACGCTTTGGAGCATGGGTTGAACCTGTTCGACACCTCGCCCCTGTACTGCGAGGGATTGAGCGAAAAGGCCCTCGGCACAGCCCTCTCGCGTCACGACCGCAAGCAGTATTTCATATCCACGAAGATGAGCAACTACCACGACTATTCGCGCGAGTCGTCGATTGCGATGTTTGAAAAGTCGCTCAAGGAATTGCAAACCACCTATTTCGACTACTATTTGTGGCACAACATCGGCGGCGACCGTGCCGAGGAAGGGCTTGATGCGATGGGGCTGTTTGAAGAGCGATTCGTGAACAATGGTATGATGGACTTCCTCAACAAGAAGAAGGAGGAAGGCGTGATTCGCAACTTGGGTTTTTCCTATCATGGCGATGTGGCGGTGTTCGACCATGCGCTCCGTCTGCACGACGAGGGAAAGGTGAAATTCGACTTTGTGCTTATCGAACTCAACTACCTCGACTGGAAGCACGCCAAGGAAATCAACGACTATAACACGAATGCCGAGTACCTGTATGGTGAGGTGGCTAAGCGTGGGCTGATGGCGTTTGTGATGGAGCCGCTCTTGGGCGGACGCTTGAGCAATTTGCCCGATAAACTGGTGGCGCAACTCAAACGCCGCGACCCCGACCACTCGGTGGCATCGTGGGCGTTTCGCTATGCCGGCACGCGTAAAAATGTGCTGTGTGTGCTTTCGGGTATGACCTATATGGAGCATTTGCGCGACAACCTTTGCACTTTCAGTCCGCTTAAACCGCTCACCGAGGCAGAAATGCGTTTCCTCGACGAGGATATCTCGAAGCAGATAGTGGGCTACAACACCATTCCGTGCAACGACTGCAAATACTGTATGCCTTGCCCCTACGGCATCGACATTCCCGGCATTTTCGTTCACTACAACAAGTGCCTCGGTGCCGAGAATGTGGTGGGGAAAACCACCGACCCTAATTACGAGAAAGCGCGCCGTGCCTTCCTCGTGGGCTACGACCGCAGCGTGCCAAAGTTGCGCCAAGCCGACCACTGCATAGGCTGCGGAAGGTGTGTGAGTTCGTGCCCACAGAGCATACGCATTCCAGAGGAATTGCACCGCATCAGCGCCTATGTGGAAGCCCTCAAGCAACGCAAAGACGCTACCGAAGAAGAAATATAAATCTAAATATTATGAATATGAGAAAGTTATATTTATCGCTAATAGCACTGCTGGTCGCGCTCACTGCTGCGGCTAACGACAGTGAATACTTCACCTGTGGCAATCAGTTGGTGCCCATTCAGAACACCAACATTGCCGTGGCGAAAGAGGTGCTGACCGTGAATTTGACCAACAACGGCTTCACCAACGTGGAGGTATATTACGAGTTTCGCAACGATGGTCCAGCCACCGATATTCTGATGGGTTTTGAGGCAAAGCCGCCCTATTTCGACGGCAACAGTGAGTTGACCGTGGGGCCTCACCCCTCCATTCACAACTTTGTGGTGGAGATGAACGGGAAAAATTTGCCCTACACCAACTACCTTTCAGAAAAGGGCTTGACCAACGGCATTTCGCCCGTTGATAAAAGCAAGTGGGAATACACCGACGGTGATTTCGACGCTTTTGTGAGCAAAGCCGACAAGGAAACGCCGCTTGAATACGCCTATGTGTATAGTTTCAAGGCGCATTTCAAGCCAGGCATCAACATTGTGCGCCACTCCTACACCTACGACGAATCGTATGGCGTGGGACACTCGTTCTGGATCGACTACAAACTCACTCCTGCCACACGCTGGGCAAACCACCAAATCGACGATTTCACGCTGCGCATCACCGCCAAGGGCACTGCAAAGCACTTTATCGTGGAGACGAAGCCGTTTGCAGGCACCGATGTGGATATGAAGATTGTGAGTGGCAAGGGCCGCACACGCATGATGCCATGGGGATTTGATGAGTCGAATGGCAAGGTGTATGAACTCTCGGTGCGCAACGCCGTGGTGGAATGGCATGTGAAAAACTTCAGTCCTAAGCACGAACTGTGGATTTCGTCGGCAGATGTGCTGCTGATGAGCGGCAATGTTTCCGACGAGAAGGTGTATTACGACTGCGGTGTGCATTACGCTCCCAGCTACATCGTGCCCGACAAAAGCACATCGCTCAACCGCCGCATCTACCGCAATCTGCCTTTTGCAATCCGTGGCTATAAGTTCAACGACCCAAAACTCAAAAACTTCTTCAACAGCCAGTGGTGGTACCTCCCCGACCCCAAATACAATCCTTCAAAAGACCGCACCCTTTCCAAGCGCGAACGCAAAATAGTGCACGGCCTTTTCAACAACCTCTTCCAGTAAAATTATATCACATCGGATATAATTTGCTAAAATTTTAGAAATGATATACATGTTGTCCCGAAAAAGATGCGATGAAATTCCGTTAGGAATTTGATGTGTGTAGGCAGGTATGCAGAAAAGATGTAATGGAGCGAAGCGAAATGGAATCTTTTCGAAATGCCTGCAATAGATTTGTCAGTATTGTGCATTCCAGCGGAATGCGACAACATCAAATTGCCGTATAATGGCGAAATCGCATCCCGCTGGGATGCATATTTGTTATGCGATATTTGCAGGCATTTCGCTTCGGTTATGCTCCATTTCGCTTCGCTCATTTCGCATAACCTTCGCTGCATACCTGCCTACGCACATCAAATCCCTACGGGATTTTTTCAATCATTACTAAATTATCACAGGGACAACTTGTATATCATTTCCATATTTTTTTGAAACGCCAAACATGTTGCCCCCATATCTAAACCAAAAAAACATCGGGGAAACATGGAAAATCGGGTTGTAAAACATCGGGGAAACCCGATAAATCGGGTTGTGAAACATCGGGGAAACTGGATAATTTGGGTTGTAAAACACCGGGGAAATCCGATAAATTGGGCTGCGAAACATCGGGGGAATCCGATAAATTGGGTTGTAAAACATCGGGGAAACTGGATAATTTGGGGGATTTTGGGAAAAAATCGTTATCTTTGTGAGTTACTAAAATTAAAAACTATATAACCGATGAGTAAAGAAACGTTTCCTCATCTTGAGGCACTGCGTGATTTGATGCGCAGTAAGCATATTGATGCAGTGATTATTCCTGGCACCGACCCTCACCAGAGTGAATATCCGAGTGAGCATTGGAAATTTCGTGACTATGTGAGCGGCTTCACAGGCAGCAACGGTACGGCTGTTGTTACGCTCGACGATGCCGGACTTTGGACCGATTCCCGCTATTTCCTGCAAGCGGCTGAGCAACTTGAGGGCTCAGGCTTCACGCTCCACAAGGAGAATATCCCAGGTGAGCCCACCGTGCTCGAATGGCTCGGCGAGGTGCTTGACGAAGATGCCGTGGTGGGTGTGGACGGACGATTGTTTTCGCTGATTGAGGCGAACCGCATTGAAATGTTCTGTGCTCAGAATGGCTTTATGTTTGCCCCCGATTTCCGTGCCGCCGAGGCCATCTGGACCGACCGCCCTGCACGCCCGATGAATCCAGCATTCGTACACGATGAGGCACTGGCTGGTGAAGATGTGGACAGCAAGATTTCGCGCGTGGTTGATGCCCTCGACGCTGCCGATGCCGACGGATTGCTCATCACCGCCCTCGACGAAATCGCTTGGCTGCTGAACTTGCGTGGCAGCGATGTGGACTACACTCCTGTGGTTATCGCATTTGCGTATGTGAGCGAAGATGAGCGAGTGCTGTTTATCGACTCTGAAAAGGTGACTTCTGAAGTGAAGGACCACCTGAAGAAATACGGCGTGAAAATCAAGGATTACGACGATATTGAGAAATTCCTCGGCAAAATCAGCAGCACAGCCACGGTGATGGTTGACCCTAACCGTGTGAGCGACGCTCTCGGTCAGGCGATGATTTGCAACAAAACCTACATGGCGTCGCCTGTGATTGCGCTCAAAGGCGTGAAGAACGAGTGTCAGATAGCGGGCTTCCGTCAAGCCATGCTCTACGATGGCGCGGCCATGGTGCGCATGATGATGTGGCTGGAGCAGAATGTGGCTAACGGCATCACCGAAATGGATGTTGACCGCCGTCTTCAGCAGGAGCGTGCCGCTTACGCATCGAATCGTGGCGACAGTTTCCACATGATTGCCGGCTATAAGGATCATGGTGCCATTGTGCACTACGAGGCGACCGACGAATCGGCTTACACCCTCGCCCCAGAGGGATTGCTACTCATCGACACAGGTGGACAATATTTGGAAGGCACCACCGACATCACTCGTACTATTAGCCTCGGCAACCCCACTGCGGCAGAGAAGCACGACTATACGCTTATTCTGAAAGGGCATTTGGCACTGGCTCGTGCGGTGTTCCCCAAAGGCACTATGGGTGTGCAACTCGACGTGCTGGCTCGTGGTACGCTCTGGAATGAGGGCATGACTTATCTGCACGGCACAGGACATGGTGTGGGCCACTTCTTGGGCTGTCACGAAGGTCCGCAGAGCATTCGTATGGAGGCGAACCCTACACCGCTCGAATTGGGTATGGTCACCAGCAATGAGCCAGGCATCTACAAGACAGGCGAATACGGCATACGCACCGAAAACCTGCTTCTTTGCGTGCCAGCGTGCAGCAATGAAGAGTGGGGCGAATTCTACAAATTTGAATCGCTCACGCTTTTCCCCTACGACACCACTTTGATGGATATGGATATGCTCAGTCGCGAGGAAGTGAAGCAAATCAACGACTACCACGCTATGGTGTGCGAGCGCCTGCGCCCATTGCTCAGCGCCGACGAGGCTCAATGGCTTGAACAAAAATGTAAATCAATATAAAAGTTATGGCAATTATCAGAAAAGTTAGGGGTTTCGACCCCAAAATGGGTAAGGGTTGCTTCCTTGCCGACAATGCAGTGCTCGTGGGCGATGTGACCATGGGCGACGATTGCAGCATCTGGTTTGGTGCTGTGCTCCGTGGCGATGTCAACACCATCAAGATTGGCAACCGTGTGAACATTCAAGACAATGCGGTGATTCACACGCTGTATGAGAAATCAGTGACCACTATCGGCAACGATGTGTCGATTGGCCACAATGTGGTGGTGCATGGTGCCACTATCCACGATATGGCGCTGATAGGTATGGGCAGCATCATTCTCGACCACGCAGAAGTGGGCGAAGGCGCAATCGTGGCAGCTGGTAGCGTGGTGCTCGGCGGCACCAAGATTGGCCCTCACGAACTGTGGGCAGGCAGTCCAGCGAAATTCAAAAAGATGGTTGACCCTGCGCAAGCAAAGGAAATCAACGTGAAAATCGCCAAAAACTACCTGATGTATTCTACATGGTATGAGGAATAAGGCGCACGGCGCAAGAGCATAAAATAAGGGAATGATATACAAGTTGTCCCTGTGATTATTTAGGAATGATTGAAAAAAATCCCGTAGGGATTAGATGTGCGTAGGCAGGTATGCAGCGAAGGTTATGCGAAATGAGCGAAGCGAAATGGAGCATAACCGAAGCGAAATGCCTGCAAATATCGCATAACAAATACGCATCCCAGCGGGATGCGATTTCGCATTCAATGGGCAATTTGATGTTGTCGCATTCCGCTGGAATGCACAATACTGACAAATCTATTGCAGGCATTTCGAAAAGATTCCATTTCGCTTCGCTCCATTACATCTTTTCTGCATACCTGCCTACACACATCAAATTCCTAACGGAATTTCATCGCATCTTCTTCGGGACAACTTGTATATCAATTCCTAAAATAAAAAGGAGAGATTCTTTCGGGAATCTCTCCTTTTTTCTTATGGGGTTATCAAATTATCGAGATTTCGATAATTTGAATTTCGAGTTGTTGATTAGAGTTTCACTTTGCATGCTTTTTTGCCTTGCTTCACGATGTAGATGCCTTCGCCGAACGCGCTCTTCAGTTCGCTTGTGCTGCTGATTTGCTTGTTGGTGATGAGGGCGCGGCCCTGAATGTCGTAAACGCTTACAGGTTGTGACAAATCCACAATCACATCGGTGATGCCAGTGGCTGTTTCGTTTTGCACGCCCACGATAACGGCGGTGAGAGGTGCGCCTTCAGAGTTGAGGTCCACTTCCACAGCGTATTCACCTGGTTTGGTGTTGAGGAAGTCGAGGTTGAACTTGCCACCAGCAGCAGGCAGGGTGGTGGTGCTCAGGGTGAAGAATCCCTTGTGTGCGCCGTAGAGCGAAATCTTGATATCGCTGGTGAGTGCGATACCTTCAATTTCAATGTCGGGGCTGGTGGCTTTCTTGCCAGCGGTGGCTTTGAAAGAGCCTTCGCGAATGTTTGGACGAATCAGAGGCACATTGGTTTGTCCCCAACTGAAGTCGTCGATGTAGTATGAAGTGGTGCTTTCTGCGCCACGGCTACTGTTGAAGCGGAAGCCGATAAAGAAAGTGTCGGCGAGGTCGAGGCCCTTCAAATCGATGGTGTAAGGTACCCATTCTTCGTTCTTGTCGGGAGAAGCAGGGATATTGAGGCCGTCGATAGGCTGCACATACATGCCTTCGCCGTCTTTCTCAATGTAGCACACTTCCAGTTGGTCGGCCATGCCATCACGCATGAGTGTGCCCATTACCTTGAAGGTGAGCACAGGGTTTGGCGTGTTCTTGAAGTCGAGAGCAGGGCTCACGAGCGTCATCACGCAAGGAGTGGTTTCTTCCATCTTGCTATCGTAAGGAGTAACCTTAGCTGCGCTGTTGCCGTCAGCCCAAGTGTAGCCCCACCATGCACGGTTGCCCACTTGTGCAAGGTTTTTCCAACCCTCGATGCTCAAAGGCTTGTTTTTGGTCACACCGTCGAAGTTTTGCATGTATGAAGCCAATGGCTTGCTATCGTCGAGAGGCAGACGGTCGCCTTCGCGGTCCTCGGTGGTGCCGTTTTCGGTTGCTGTACCATAGATGCGGATCGTTTCGGTTACAGCCTTGATACCGCTAAACTCAATCACTTCCTCGTAGTCGCCTGGAACGAGAGGTTTGAAAGTGATGTTGATTTGTGTGTTGCCGTTTTTGAGCAAAGTGGCGGTGCTGATGATAAATGCGCCGTTGCTCAAACCCTTCACAGCAGCCTTACCGTAGTCGGGGAGGTCGGAGGTGGTGACGGTGATGGTTTGCTTTTGCTGTTCGCCAGCCTTGCAGGTGAAAGGAGTCAAACCTCCGCTGTGGGCTACAATCATTGGCGGATTTGCAGGGTCCCAAGCGATACCTGTGGCTGCAAAACCAGTGTTGAGTGTGCTCACCGTGCTTTCAAAATTGATGCGTGCGGTGTGCTTGCCTATAGCCTGCGGCTTGTAGGTGAGGGTGATAGTGGCTTTGCCGCTACCAGCAGGAATAGTTTCGGCAGAAACCTCAAATTGGTTGCGGTTGGCACCAGTGAGGTAAACGTCGATAGGATTTTCTAAGTTGGCGTATTCCACTGCGTAGGTGGCGTAAGTGGTGCTTGAGCCGATTGCCACAGCAGAACCGTCGTAAACCACGGTTGGGGTTACGGTCATGGTTGGCTCGGTAGATGCCACATCAAAGAGGTCGGTCCATGCGGTGCCCACGCGAATAGCGTCGACAATCACTTCTGGTCCAACCTTTGTGGCTGAAGAACCTTGACGAAGTTCGATGGCTTGGAAACTCTTCATATCGGCACCAGTGTGGGTAGCAGAATTGATGGCAGCGTTGGGTTTTGGTTCTGTGCTTGCCACAGCAGGGTTTACCCAAAGTTGAACCACGTCGTTTTTGGTGCCTTCCTTAAATTCATAACTCATCACCACCAAATAGGTTTTGCCAAGTTCGAATTCCTCGGTTGATTCGAATAATGTGGCGCTATTGCGCGAGATTTTAAACACAAATTTTCCGTCGGCACTGCATTTAGATGCTATCAGGCGAGTGTTTTCTGGTGGCGTTTTTTTGTCAACGATACCAGCAGAGGTGGGTTGGATAAACGCCAGGAAATACTGGTCGTCGGCCACTGCGTTCACTTTTACCAATGCTGACAGATACACTTTTCCAGAAGAGATGGCTGTTTCGCTCACAGCGCGCATCAAATCTTCGCCCGATGCCACTTGGGTGAGGTGCACAGCCTTGCCCACGGCTTTGTCTTGGTAGTCGGGGTAGGTGAGCGCATTGTCAATCACTTGCACTGGGCCAGCTGCTTGTGTGCCGTATTTCAGCCAGCCGCCTTGGGAATACAGATTTCCGAGTTCGTATTCAAAATTTTCGGTGAGCAAACGCTCGGCGTTAGCTGTTGTGCCAATTAAGGTTGCCATTGCAAACAGCGACATCGTCAGATGTTTTACAAGTTTGAAGAGTTTGTTCATAGCGTAAAAATTAAATTATTAAATGAATGATTATACTTTGCAAATATAGTAAAAATCCCCATATTCCCCAAAAGTCTAAAATCTTAATAGGGAATATGTTATGGGATGCAATCGTTTGTTGATTATAATATGGTGAGGATTGGGGGTGTCTTGTATCTATACGAGGAAATCATTAATGATTGAGAAAAACTACGGAATGATTATTCGGGCTGCTCTGTAATTTGTGTTGGAAGTGTGAACGATATAGATGCCCCTATGGAGGTTGGAGAGGTCGATATTTGTACCGTAGTCGGATAATATAAGGTGGCCTGTGGTATCGAACACAGAAACATAGGCAGGAAGATCTAATAATACATGATTATTACGTATGGTCAGTTCTTTACTTGCGTTTAAAGTGGTAACAGCAGAGTTGTCGTATTGCAAATTAGCATACGTTACGCCACCACCAGTGTAGCATGTAAACCAAATTCGGCGATTATACTCGTCGAGTGCTATATGTGTAGCTTCATTGAGTGCCAACCCAGAGTTGTCGGTATTGTATATGTTCCAATGTGTGCCATCGAACTGTGTAACACCCTTGTCGTCGCCAGTGGCGAGCCATAGGTTGTTTTTTGCGTCAGTCTCTATATCCCATATAGTGTTACTTGCAAGCTGTGAGTTGTTGGCAGTGTATGTTTTGAACTGTCCATTATGCAACGACGATAACCCCAAACCGTATATTTCTGGGTATTGGCTGCTGCGACAGTTGAACCATACGACATCGTTTTTGTCTACACATACAGTTGCTACAAAATCAGACTCAAGACCTTGTTTGGTGGTGTAAGTTGTGAAGCTCGTGCCGTTAAAACAGGTCAGCCCTGCTCCGAAAGTGCCACACCAAACATTGTTTTGGCTGTCGAAGTCTATACTGTATATATAGTTGGTAGGGAGATTTGAATTAGTGGTGGAATAGACATGCCATTGTCCGTTGTCGCGAAATATCAACCCATGTGTGGTGGCAAGCCACAGGCGATTGGTGTGGTCGAAACGCATTTGGCAAATGTAATTGTCGTTGAATGGATATTGGTCGTATCGGTATGCTATGGTGTCGGTGGGTGTTATTTCAATGAGACAAGTGTCACCCGTGTTGAAAGGTTTTAGCCAAACGTCACCTTTATTATCAGATACAATCTCGTCAATCTGACGCATAGGTAGTATTTCTGTTGTGCCGTCAGTTGGGTTATAGGCAAATGCTCCTGTCATAGTTCCTGCCCAAAAACGCCCTTGTTTGTCCACGCAACCACCACGCATAGATGACGTTGGAGCGTTAGGAAAAGTGTAGGTGATAGGGGTAAGGGCATTGTTTGTTAGGGAGAGCATACCATGTTGATGAGTGCCGACATAAATGTCTTTGCCGTCGATGTCAAAGCAACGCAAGAAGTCGTCAGAATAAGGGATAGGGTATGTAGTGAACGTGGTGCGGTTGTAACAGCACAAATTATGGTCGGTTATGAACCAAATATTGTTTTGCTCATCAATTTTTACATCGGAAACTGCGTCCTCTGTGAGGGATGTGTTGGAAGAGTTGAATAGGGTTTGTGATTGGTCAGTGTAGTGGAGCAATCCCTGTTTGGTGGCAACCCACAGTGTGTTGTCGTTATCCACAACCAAAGCATAAGCGTCGCCATAGTCGTTGCATTTATCGACCACCATCCCTGAACTTTTGTCTAACGTGCAAAGGGCGTATTTTCGTCTGTAGTCATAGACCGTGAACCATAGTTGTTCGTTATGGTCAAAAGCAATGGCGGTTACAATGCAGTGGTTGCTTAGTGGATTCACATCGTAGGTGTTTACTACTTTTCCATCGCGCATTTCGTAGAGTGCCAACAAACCACCTACCCATGTAGTGTTGCCGTCGAAGGCGATGCTATGAAACCATTGGTTTGTGCGGAAGCCAGTATTGGCAGAGGTGTGGCTGAACCAGCGGTTATTGGCGCGTTGCGATATACCATAAAAACGGTTTGTGGTCCATAACTCGTTGTTATGCAATGTGACTGAAAGTACATAATTATCAGGAAGCCCATCTTGTGCATGGTCAATGCAGTGTTGCTCGCCAGTGCGCTTATTGATTTGTACTATGCCGCCTCCCATGGTAGATGCGTAGAGGTAGTCCGTGTTGTGGGTGATGCACGTGATAGTGCTTTTACTGTTTAGATTTTTCCAATCGGTAAGATGCGTTTGTGCATAACTTGTGGAGAACGCAAACCATAACAGCGCAAGTGCTATAGATAGACCGTATTTCATATTTTATTTTCTGTTAATCTCCGTATATTGACTTAACTCCTTAAGAATATGCGCAAATATAATACATTTTTCCCGTCTGAATGTGGCTGTGTAATGTATTTCTGCGTAATTAATGGAGAGAGGCGCTGCCGATAGCAATGATCGCAGATTTCAGCTATAATATGGGGCTTTCTTGGTAGGGGGTGAGGACGGGGCGGCTGACGGCGAGGGAGGCTTTTACATCGAGAATGCGCTGGTTGGTGCTGCCTCGGAAGCGTAGAGTGGTGTCGCGCTGCGCCAAGACGAATGGACTGTCAACCAGCACGTCGATGTAGCCGAGAAGTTCCTTGTGCTGGCGATTGGTAAGCAGTTGCTCGAAGGTGTAGCCTGTGAAGCACCACACATTCACATTGTGGGCTTTCAGTCCCTTGAGCAGGGCGAGCAGTTCGTCGTGAGGTTGCTGGAGTGGGTCGCCGCCCGACAGGGTGACGGGCTCCTCGTTTTCAAGCAGTTTTTGCAACAGCGCTTCTGGGGCGATTTGCTCACCGCCCATAAAGTCCCACGAATGCTCGTTGTGGCATCCGTGGCAGTGGTGCGAACACCCTGCGAAATAAACCGATGTACGAAGTCCCGGTCCATCAACCGATGTCCCCGGGACTATCTTTAAGTATCTCATTAAATGTGATGTTTCGAATTTTTGTAGCCTCTCCCAAACCCTCCCCTAAAGGGAAGGGCTTACTGATGTGGGTGTAAGTATCTACCTTTAGGAGTGTGATGGAAGGTCGCATATTTTTCAGAAATGATATTACCATAGCGTAGGGACATGCCTTTGGCATGTTTCCAATGCGTTGAAACATTGCTGATTGCTATCGAAACATGCCAAAGGCATGTCCCTACGCTATGATGAATCGCAGTTTTTAACACCCTCTGCTTACTGATGCTTTGTAAGTCTCACCCTTTAGGGGGAGATTTAGAGGGGGCTTTCTTATTTATGCACTACGCGGTCGTTGAGTTCGGCGAGTTTGCCGGAGTTCCAGCGGTCGGTGGTGCCTACGAGGTAGCCGGTGATGCGTTGGAGTTTGTCGATTCTTGTGCTGTGGCAGTGTGGACATTCCTTCAGGTTTTCGGTAGCGTCTTCGTAGCCGCAGTCCATACAGCGGTTGCGGTTGTGGTTCACGGAGCAGTAGCCGATGTTGTACTTGTCCATCAAGTCCACCACGTTGGCAATGGCTTCAGGGTTGTGGGTGGCATCGCCGTCGATTTCCACATAGAAGATATGTCCGCCACGGGTCAAATCGTGGTATGGTGCTTCCACTTCAGCCTTGTGCTTAGGGCTGCATCTGTAATACACAGGCACGTGGTTGGAGTTGGTGTAGTATGCCTTGTCGGTCACGCCAGGGATTTCGCCGAAATCCTTGCGGTCGCGCTTGGTGAACTTGCCGCTCAAGCCTTCGGCTGGGGTGGCAAGAATACTGTAGTTGTGCTGATATCGCTCCGAGAAACTCAATGCGCGGTCGCGCATGTAGGTCACAATCTTCAGACCGAGCTTTTGTGCCTCCTCGCTTTCGCCGTGGTGCTTGCCCACGAGGGCAATCAAACACTCAGCCAAACCGATGAAACCGATGCCGAGAGTGCCTTGGTTGATCACGCTCTCGATGGTGTCGTTAGGCTTGAGTTCGGAAGCACCGTTCCACAGCTGTGCCATGAGCAGAGGGAACTGCTTCACCATAGCGGTTTTCTGGAACTGGAAGCGTTCGTGGAGCTGCTTGGCAGTCACTTCGAGAGCCTTGTCGAGTTTTGCGAAGAACAGGTTTTCGCGGTCTTCCTTATTTTTCACGCCCATACATTCGATGGCAAGGCGCACAATATTGATGGTGCTGAACGATATGTTGCCACGGCCGATAGAGGTCTTAGGACCGAAGCGGTTTTCAAACACGCGGGTGCGGCAACCCATCGTAGCGATTTCGTAGTTGTAGCGTTCGGGGTCGTCGGCGCGCCAAAGTTCGTGTTGGTTGAAAGTGGCGTCGAGGTTCACGAAGTTAGGGAAGAAACGGCGAGCGGTCACCTTGCACGCATATTGGTACAGGTCGTAGTTGCGGTCGCCGGGGAGGTAACTCACGCCACGCTTCTTCTTCCATATTTGGATAGGGAAGATGGCAGTGCTGCCGTTGCCCACACCCTCGTAGGTGCTGCGGAGAAGTTCGCGGATAATGCAGCGGCCTTCTGCGCTGGTGTCGGTACCGTAGTTGATGGAACTAAACACCACTTGGTTGCCACCACGGGAGTGGATAGTGTTCATATTGTGGATAAACGCTTCCATGGCTTGGTGCACACGGCTCACGGTGCGGTTGATGGCGTGTTGCTGCGCGCGCTGTTCGCCCGTGAGGAAATCGAGAGGTTTTTCGATGAAGTCGTCGATTTCGGCGTCGTAAAGGCTGCTGAGGTCGCTGCCGGTGAGGGCTGCCACATTCTTCACCTCCTCAATATAGCTTTTGCGGACGAATGGAGCCAAATAGAAGTCAAACGCAGGTATTGCCTGACCACCGTGCATCTCGTTTTGCGCAGTTTCCATCGAGATACATGCAATCACGCTTGCGGTTTCGATGCGCTTGGCGGGGCGGCTTTCGCCATGACCAGCCACGAAGCCGTTTTCCAGCACCTTGTTGAGGGGGTGCTGCACGCAAGTGAGGCTCTTGGTGGGGTAGTAGTCCTTGTCGTGGATGTGGAGCACATTGTCGGCCACAGCCTCGCGCACTTCCTCGCTCAACAAATAGTCGTCGACAAAGGGTTTGGTGGTCTCGCTGGCAAACTTCATCATCATGCCGGCAGGGGTGTCGGCGTTCATGTTGGCGTTTTCGCGAGTGATGTCGTTGTTTTTAGCGTTGATGATTTCCTTAAACACGTTGGCTGTGCCAGCCTTGCGTGCCACATTGCGCGAGTGGCGATATTTGATGTAGGTGCGCGCCACTTGCTTGTAGGGGCTCTTCATCAACTCGTTTTCCACCATGTCTTGAATAGCCTCCACGGTCATTTGGCTTTTGCCTCGCATACCGATGCGGTCGGCAATGCGCTGAATGAGCGCTTCGTCGTCGTTTACTTCTGCTGCTATCATCGCCTTGCGAATCGCAGCCTTGATTTTTTCTTCGTTGTAGCCTACTTGTCGGCCGTCGCGTTTGAGTACGGTTTGAATCATAGTGGAAAATGCTATATTGATAGGGTTGTTTTATTTGTTGTGTTTTGCGTAATAAAAGCCCACCGATTTGCGGGCTTGAATTATGTATTTGCAAAGGTATTTAAAGCTTTCTGATTATGCAACAAAAATTACCGAAAAGTTATTAACAATTTTCGTTTTGGAAAACTTTTTCTGTTAATTAAAAAATTAACCAATTATAAATCAAGTAAATAAAAAATTTTTTGGAAAACTTTCCTTTCTTGCATGTGAATAATAGTGAACATTTTTGCAAACTCCACGCACCCAAAAAATTGCCGAAAACCGACAATAGTATTGATAGATAACAACTTGGCGAAACACTGGTCAGAAATTAGAAATTAGAAGTTAGAAATTAGAAGTTAGATTTTTTATTTTAGAAGTTAAGGAGTTAAGAAGTTAAGACGATACTTCAGTCTCTGGTAATGTGATTTGGCAAGAGAGGGCGAAAAATACACCAATTTAATCCATTAAAATCCGATTTACACCCTATTTTATTATTTCGGTGCTAATAGGATTTAATGGATTGAATAGGTGTATTGATTTCGGACTTATCTAGTCCGCCCAAAAACGGTCGTTAACTAAGTTGTTAACATCGCTATGGCGGACGTGAATTATCTTTTGTCTTTCGCCTTTGTGTGTGAAATTTGATTATTTGATTACTTTTTTTGATTCTGAAGATCCGTCGGTGTAGTGGGTGACCTTAATGTTGAAGCCACTGAAAGGCTCGGCACTTTCATGCCCCTGCAAGTTGAAATACTTTACATCTCTCACCTCTTTTGATGTAGCAATATCGTCAATGCTTGATGTGCCTATTTTTGCGTAAACAGTAACATCTGACAATATTTCATTGGTGTGTCGTATGCCATTATATACGGATTTCCCAATTCCTCCAGTTAAATACTGATATATGCCGCAATATCTATAATCAGTTCCAACGTTCGTGTTGGTTACGAGCGATGGTTTTAGATTACCTTGACCATCTTCGTAATATTCGACATATAGCTTTTTACCTTGGTCACTGGGCTCCAGATTGTATGGATTGATTTTGTTTAAGTCCACATCGTCTGGCAGAATTAATCGCCAATAATTACTACGGTCGGGTACAGGAATTGCGTCAACATAAATACGTTGTTTAACACGATACCATTTGTCATCGGTATCCATTTGCAACCCAGAGAGATTCATTGCAGCGATGTTGTTGTTTGTCAAATTTAAAAAGACGAGATTTGGGTGCTTTGAGCCGTCAAAAGATGTCATACCACATTCTTCCGCCCTCAAATACATTAAATTTTGGTACTGGCTCAAGTCGGCCTTCGCAAATGCCTTGACATAATCACAAGCAATGGTTGTTATGCAGCTTGGTAAAGTGGGGAAAGTTTGCAAAGATGTGCAACTCGACACGTTTATATATTTGATTGAGTCAAGCTGGCAGCAGTCCAACGAAGTGATAGGGAGTTTTTCGCAATTTAATGATTTTAGTTTGGTGCATTTAGATAGGTCGAGGCTCTGTATGTCATTGTTGGCGCACGAGAGCACCTCTAAACTTTTTGCCACGCTGGAAAAGTCTAAATTTGTGATTTTGCCATCATCACACAAGAGTGCTTTTAGGTTAGGCATAAGTGCAAAATCAGGCAACTGAACGCCTGCTTCGCATTGGCTATAACCAAATGTCTCCAAATTAGCGCAAGTGTCCAACATTATGTTCACAGCATTCTTGCTGTCGTGAACAATAACGGTTCGTAAGTTCGGACACCCACGAAGATCTAATCCTGTAAGCGCATGGCCTTCAATGTCCACGTCCCTGAGTTCTGGAAGGTTAGCCAAGTTTACTCTCTTGAGGCGTACTGCGTCAGCGGCATCTTTTGATGAGACACGGCTGGCTGGCGCTTTTGGTGTAAAGTATCCGTAGCATGGGGTAAGGGGGAGGGTGTTACCATAGAAGGGATTGCCGTAATGGAAAACCGCTCTATCACCAGATATGAAATAGAAGGCTTTTAGTTTTTTGTTTTTTGATAAATCCACATATTCTATAGTGTTCCTAACGTAATCTTCATCACCGTTGTAGATTGACAAGGTTTCAAGTTCGGTAAAGTACTCTATACCTTTTAAAGAGTGGATATTTGTTTTCAAACCAGAGTTGTCTAATGTGACGATTGACTTTATAGATGCCAACTCTTCGTCTGTTAGCCTTGATCCTCGAATTTTTTTGAAGTGGTTCAGCACCCAACTGAGGAAAGTTTCATCTGGAAAATACTGGGCGTTGGCAAGCACATCGGCTTTGGCAAATCCGATGCCACCAAGCAATATCGCAAGAGCAAGTAATAGTTTCTTCTTCATAGCATCTTATAATTAAATGATTAAACTGTGATTGTAAAGTTATTAACAAACGATAAGAAAAACAAGAAAAATAATGAGGAAAATTAGAAAAAAAAGTTTTTTAAAAAAATCATCAAATTCTTGCATTTGTGAAGGAAAGATTATAATTTTGTGCTATAAGAATTTTAAAATGGAAAACACACGATGAGGCCTCAAAACACACATTCCTTTTTTGAAATTCTATAAATTGTTTTTAATTTTATTAAACACACATTATTTTATTATGGAAAATACATTTAATAATTCTGTAAATTTAAATCCGAATCAAAAATTGACGGATGCGAATGATTTTGTGTTTCACAACAATCAAGAATTTGTTAATTTTCAAAAGCAGTTTGTCAATGTTGCTATGGCAAGCGATCAACCGATTATTTTAGATGAGAATTGTGGTTGCGAAGATGAGACACCAAAATTCTACCCAGGAAAGTTGTGTAAACAAATCAAGCTTACTTTTATGTATAGTGATTCGCCTTACACCATCATCAACAACAAGGCATTCTATTGGGAGGGCTTTGAAAGGGTGGTGATCCAAGGAGCTCGCTCGGCACATAGTAGTAGTCATGATATACCAGTCATCGAACTGCATAACGAAATGGCTACAGATGCACAAAAATATAAAATCAGTGAAGGTGTGTATTTTCACTCCTATGACAACGATGATGCCATCTTTAATATTCAGAACGAACATATTTGTCCAGCTGATATAGTAGTCTCTGACATCGCTTTTCGTGTGGCGTTTAACTTAGACGATGTGGAAGGTGCAAAATTGTATGAACGTTGGTATCACCCCGAAATTTGCCCGGTGTTCTTTAAGGTGTATGAGGCAAACTCGTTTAAAATGTATAATGTTAGAATGTATTCGCAGTATCTCGACTTTACCCATGTGTTTTTGCATTGGTGCGAGAATGTGGAAATCACCAACTGTGAGTTTAAAAACTACAACGCTCGAAGAATCGGTGGTAACATTTGGATGTGCCAACGTGTGAAAAACGTGAATATCGTGAACAATGATTTTTACAAGTATGGTAATGACGAAAATATTGGCATTTGGGGAGATTCGTTGATGAACCGTGAAGAGAATAATTTATACAAATCAAAAGAGACACTATTGGGCCTTGATGATGATGCGTTTGCCAATCGTCAACTAGATTTTGAGCATATTCACATTAAAAACAATCGTTTCTTTTATGGTAAACCGCAGAGTCATAACGATTCAGATGTTGTTTTCCCTAACAATATCAAACTGGATGCTATCCATAAATTTCAAAAAACGAAGTATCAGATTAAAGACGAAGATAAAGAAAAGGAGTGGGAGGGCGTGATTGATGTATTTCAGAATTTGTACTTTTCACAACATACGCAAATGGATAAAATACGTTTCTTTAAAGGCGGAACTCCTACAAGTCCTAGCGATGGAGTGGATTTTCAGTTGAAAATGGCGAACGATGATAATTTGATATCAGATGAAGTCACAGAACCTGCGATTGTTCCTTATGTTCATTATAAGGTGTCGGACTATGTGATTGACGGAAATGAGTTTTATATTGATGCGCCCATGAATGTGCTGATGGGTATCACTTGCGACAATTACTGTCGCACGGAAGACATCAAAATCACAAACAACCTCATCAAGTATGGTGCTTGGGCGCATCACGGGTGCCAACTTCAGGATTTCAAAATCATTTATGATAAAAATCTTGACAATAAAACTACGGGCTATGGATTAGCAATGACCAACAAAAAGTGTCTAAATCCCATTCTGATTGAGGGCAATACGATTGAGAGTGTGGCGTATCCATTCATAGTGTATAAAGACGAAACTGAAGCGAATGAATATCACATTGTGCTTAATGTGGAGAATGCCAGTGTGGCATTTAATCGCAACACCGTAGACGAGAATATCAAAGGCGTGAAAGGAACGATAGATAGTGGTAATGTGATTGATAATATTACTGTGCATTCTGTTTCTGACGATTTGGGCTATATGCTCCTTTATTCTCGAGACAAAGGTGGGCGTGTGACGATGCTTGACAACGTGTTTACTGGCATGTGCTTTATGGGCTCGTTTGTTATGGACAAGGCAGCAATGCCTGGAGAAGTGGAATTGACAGCCACAGACAATGTGTTTCAAGGGGGGACCACTTTCTATAGTAAAAATCTCCAAGATGGCATCTTTAAGTTTACTAACAATTTGTTTTTTGCAGAGAAATTCGTGGTCATTTTGCAAGAAATGCCAAAGAAAACGCAATTGGTGCTGCGTGACAATGTGATTAAGCGAGTGTTGGAAACCGAAAGTGATGGAGCTTATGCCAATCTCTATTATAGCAACCTCTTTGAAGGAGACGAACCGTTGCCATTGCCTGACCAGATGACGGTGGTTTCTTCAGGCAACAAGTTTGAGAATATTAAAGGCGAAATCTGTCCTAAATATGAAGGTCTGAATGTTCAAGTATTCACCTCAAATGAGTTTCCCATTGACAGTAAATTTGTCAATAACTGAATATATATAAACTTGAATTAGTTATTTCTGTTATGCAAGAGAGTGCTATTTTATCGGCATTCTCTTGTTTTTTAAATATTTACTGAGTGTGCTATGTTTTGTGATAACAACTTGCCGAAACACTACCACAAATGTGTGGTCAGAAATTAGAAGTTAGAAATTAGAAGTTAGAATTTTTGGAAGTTAAGAAGTTAAGAAGTTAAAGAAGTTAAGACGATGGCTTTGGCTCTCGAAATTTCGATAACTCGAAGGCTCGAAAACTTGTTGGCTCGTTGGCTCGTTGACCTGTTGGCTCGTTGGCTTGTTGACTTTGCGCATCGCGCGCGTGCGTAAAATAATTTACGGTGTTGCGCCGAATGGAGGGGCGCGACACCGTGCCGGAATGTTTTGAGTTGCTTTTCAATGGTGTGATTAGGGTAATTAAGTTGGATGTGAAACGTGAAACGCTTACGCCTTACGATTAAGCATAAATCGTGCCAATTCCACATTCCGTTGGAAATATTTTTTCTTCGCGCTTGATTTTGGTGCGGTCGGTTTGCTTTTTTTCCGCCGAATATTGGCAATGAGCGAAAAAAATACTAAATTTGTACCCCGTATTTTAATCTGCATTCGCACAATCTGAAAATTATGAAATACGGCTTCGACAACGACAAATACGTTAAAATTCAATCCGAACACATTAAGGAGCGTATCGCTCAATTTGGCAACAAGCTCTACCTCGAACTTGGTGGTAAACTCTTCGACGACTATCATGCGTCGCGCGTGCTGCCTGGCTTTAAGCCCGACAGTAAACTCGCAATGCTTCAGCAACTTAGCGACAATGCTGAAATTGTGATTGTGATTAGCGCAGTGGACATTCAGAAGAATAAGGTGCGCCAAGACCTCGGCATCACCTACGACGTGGACGTGCTTCGCCTACGCGAGGAGTTTATGAATCGTGGCTTTGTGGTGAGCAGCGTGGTGATCACGCACTACAATGGGCAGGGCAGCGCCGACGCCTATCGCCAGAAACTGGGACGCCTGGGCATTCGCTCATACGTGCACTACACCATTGAGGGCTATCCTAATAATGTGGAACTCATCGACTCGGATGAGGGATTCGGCAAAAACGATTATGTGCCGACCACGCGTCCGCTGGTCATCGTCACAGCTCCCGGACCGGGTAGCGGCAAGATGGCGGTGTGCTTGAGCCAGCTTTATCAGGAGCATAAGCGTGGCGTGACGGCTGGATATGCGAAGTTTGAGACCTTCCCGGTGTGGAACCTCTCGCTGAAGCACCCTGTGAACATCGCCTACGAGGCAGCCACCGTCGACCTCGACGATGTGAACATGATTGACCCATTCCACTACGAAGCCTACAATAAGATTGCCATCAACTATAACCGCGATGTGGAAATCTTCCCCGTGCTCGATGCGCTGTTTGAGGGCATCTACGGCGAAAACCCATACAAGTCGCCTACCGATATGGGCGTGAATATGATTGGCTTCTGCATCAGCGACGACGAGGTGTGCTGCAAAGCCGCTAAAGACGAGATTATCCGTCGCTATTTCACCGCGCTCAACGAGTTGGCTGAAGGCGAGGGCAACGATAGCGAGGTGAAGAAGATTGCGCTCCTGTTTAAGCAGGCGAATATCAACACGGCTTACCGCAAAACCACCGTTGCGGCTCGCGAACGCCGCGAACAGTCGCTTGGTATGCCTACCGCTGCCATCGAACTGCTCGACGGCACCATCATCACTTCGGAGCAGAGCGACTTGCTCGGACCGAGTGCGGCGCTCATTCTCAACGCCACCAAGCACTTGGCAGGCATCGACCATGGCAAGAAGTTGATTCCACAAAGCCTGATTGAACCAATTCAGCACACCAAAATCGAGTATTTGCGTGGCAGAAACCCACGACTCCACACCGACGAGGTGCTTGTGGCGCTCTCGGTGCTCAGCACCCAAGATGAAGACTGCCGCCATGCGCTGGAAGTGCTTCCACAACTTGAAGGCTGCCAGATGCACAGCACCGTGATGCTCAACGAGGTGGACCGCAAAATATTCCGCAAGTTGGGTGTGGGCCTCACCTGCGACCCCAACCGCAAAAGGTAAATTCCCCATTGCGCCAATGAGCAAGACAAACTGATAACGGCATAAACAAAATATTTCCGATGCTTGACTTTATTACTTGGACTGCGAGTCCTGAGATTTATAGTGGTTTCGTGACCGTGCGCTGGTATGGGCTGATGTTTGCCATCGGCTTCTGGTTTGGCTACGAAGTGGTGTGGCGTGAGTTCCGCCACGAAGGCGTGCCCGAATCGTGGGTGTCGAAACTCTTTATATATGTGATTGTTGCCACAGTGGTGGGTGCCCGACTGGGGCATGTGATTTTCTACGACTGGGCATACTACAGCCATCACCTTGCCGACATTCCCAAAATCTGGGAAGGCGGTTTGGCGAGCCATGGAGGCGTGTTGGGCATCATGTTTGCCATTTGGCTCTACAGCAAGTTCGTGACCAAGCGCTCCATGCTCTGGACATTCGACCGTGTGGTGGTGCCTGTGGGCGTGGTGGCAGCACTGATTCGTATGGGCAACTTGTTTAACCACGAAATTTATGGCGGACCCACCGACCTGCCTTGGGGCTTCCGATTTATTGAAAACATTCCTCAATACCTTGCAGGTGCCGAGGCGCAATTCTCTGTGCCAAGCCACCCTACGCAAATCTATGAGGCACTCGCATATTTGATTACATTCGCTGTGGTGATGTGGCTCTACTGGAAGCGCAACGAGCAAGAGCGACCGGGCTTGATTTTCGGCGTGTTTATGCTCGGCATTTTCGGCGCGCGCTTCTTGGTGGAGTTTATGAAGAATGTGCAAGAGCCATGGGAAGTGGAAATGCGCGCCATGTGCGGTATGGACATGGGCCAGCTGCTGAGCATTCCATTCATCGCCCTTGGCGTGTGGCTGATAGTGCGTGCGCTTCGCTGCCCCCGCCAGCCGCTCCAATACCCCAACAAATTCCCTGAAGAAAAATAATCCAATAATAATACCCCTTTTTTCTGTGTGGTGCATTTCTCATTTTAGAGATGCACCACACCTGTTTTTCCTCCCCCCCTGCTTACGCACAAGATACCTGTGAGCGCAGCTAAATCCATAATTTAGCAAAAGCCTCTGAAATCAAACGGTGAATGAAGAAGGCAAGCAGAGGCATCGGAGATGCCGTATTATGCGAAACACCATGCAAGCGGTCTTGCGACGCAGGAGCAAGGCCGCGCAGCTTGGTGACAGCTGGGCACTCTCTGACACGAGCCTCGGAGAGGGTCGGTTGTGGTAGCCTAATCAGTAAAAACCAATAAACTTGAGGGTTAAGTTAGCAGATAATCGCTCCAAGTGATGCCGTTTTTCAAAGCCATCAATTTAAACTCTTCTTCAAAAGTCTCTTTTGCATGATGCTCTTGCTGACCCTTAATGTAGTCAACTACAGCCAACCTATCTTCATACGACACAGAAAAAGCGGCATACTCTTTCCCCCAACCGTTCCAGTCTGGAAAAAAGCCACAGGTGCGAGCAAATTCGCTACTTGATTGTTTGATTTGGCGAACCAAATCAGAAAGTGCCATTGTCGGCTTCAAGTCAAGAAGAATATGCAGATGATTAGGCATTCCATTAATGCGGTAAAGCACACAATCGTTGTTTTTGATAATCTTCCAAATAAAGCGATACAGGTCTTCGCGATGATCATTTCTGATGGTCATCTGTCGGTTATGCGTATTAATTACGATATGGTAAATGGCATTAACTCGGCTCATAAGATATTTTTTTCACAAAGATATACGATTTAATTGGAAGTAGCAAGCACGATAACTCTAACAACATATAGGCGATGTCGCTATCACAACCGACCCTCTCCGAGGCTCATGTGTGAGGATTTGCACTGTCACCAAGCTACGCTCACCGTTCCTGCGGAACGCTTTCGCTTGCATGGTGTTTCGCATAATACGGCATCTCCGATGCCTCTTTTTTGATGCCTCTGTTCTGAAGCCTCTTTTTTGATGCTTCTTTTCTGATGTTTCTATTTCCGATGTCTCTTTTTTGATGCCTCTTTTCTGATGCTTCTATTTCTGATGTCTCTTTCTCCGATGCCTCTTTTCTGATGCTTCTATTTCCGATGCCTCTATTTCTTGTGTATGGTTTCCTGCTTGCCTCTATTCTGGCGCCATTTGCTCACGATGATTCTGCGGTGCTATTCTATATGAGTGTGGCACGTGGGTGTGGGCATTGTGCCCGTGGAGGAGGATAGGCTTTTTTTTACGTATTTTGGGGGCGGAATGGGCGTGGGAATGAGAAAAATGTTTATATTTGCATTATTATTAACTAATTGAAAACCAATAATGATTATGAATAGATTGATAATCTTGGCCTTAATCGTATGTAGTTCGATGATGGCAACAGCATGTAAAGGTTCTAAATCAGAGGCGAGTAATGCAGTGAGCGAGCAGCCACAACAGGCTGTGAATCTTGCCGAAGTGCCATTCCTCAAAGCCATGGGGCTGGATGTGAGCAAGGTGGCTATCGGCACGGAGTACGACACCAAAATTTTTGCCACTGATGCAGGGCAGGGCAAGGAGGTGAGGCTCACCGACAAGCAGGTGAAACTGTTGCTCGGCGGCGCTCCGCTTATCGACTTGGGCGAGGGCGGCGCACCATTTGTGGTGGGCGCTAAGGCTTTTGCCGACAATGTGATGCTGGTGTTCTGGCACGAAGTGGGTGATGGACACGAGTTGATTCTCGCCACCTACAATGCCGAAAAGGGCGACTTGCGCGACATTGCCACCACGCCATCGTGGGAGTTTACCCAGGAGTGGGACGGCGGAAACATTGAAGGTCAGACTCAAACCTACGACCATTGCCGTGCCACTTTCAGTGCCGACGGTTTCGTGTTGCATCGCAAAAATGGTCGCAATTTAGATGGAAAATCTGTATGGAGCCAGGAGCGTGACTACAATTTCGCAATCACAGCCGACGGCATCATCAAACTCAACAAAATTGACGTCAAGCCTCTCAAGGGCAAGCAGGCAGGCGAATACTACGAACCCACTCCCGAAGTGGAGTCGATTTACGATGTGAACTACTACTCCTACAACGATATGGAGGCACTCGCTACGCTCGACAATTTGGCGAGCACATACTTCAACCGCGAGAATACCAAAGAACCTGTGATGACTATGGTGATGAACTTTATGAGAGGCCGCACTCAGCAGTTGCTGCAATACATTGCGGTACACAAGCCTGCGGCACTCATCGAAGCACTCCACGAATGTATCACAAAGGAATGGACCGACAAGAGCATGCTTTACGATGCCATTCAAGAGATGCCCGATGCCTCTGCAAAGAAATACCTCAACGACCTCACCGCCCAATGGGGTCCAGAAGGTGCCGTTGGCTAAAAAAGTCAACGAGCCAACAGGTCAACGAGTCAACAAGTTAGGGGTCGGATAAGTCTGATAAGTCTGATAAGTCCGAAATCAATACACCTATTTAATCCATTAAATCCTATTTTCACCTATTTTTATTTTTTCGGTGTTAATTGGGTAAAAATGGATTAAATAGGTGTCTTTTTTCGTCCTTTCGTGCCATGCCACAAAGCCATCGTCTTAACTTCTTAACTTCCTAACTTCTTAACTTCCAAAAAATCTTCTTTAACTTCTTAACTTCCCAAAAATCTTCTTTAACTTCCTAACTTCTTAACTCCTTCTCCAAATTTGCCATCCCGTGTTTTTTTATTACATTTGCACGTTAATGATGAAGATACGGAAATGAAAATTCTGATTCTGAATGCAAGTCCACGCATTGGCGGCAACATCGCCACCATGCTTCAAGTGATTCAGCAGGAGTGCGAGGCGCAGGGTGCTGAGGTGGAGAGCGTATGGGTGCAAAACCTGAGCGTGAAGCCTTGCATGGCGTGCATGAAGTGCCGTAGTTCGCTCAAATGCGTGCTGCCTGCCGACGATGCCCAGCGTGTGCTCGCCCTTATTCAGGCTTGCGATGCACTGGTGGTGGGCGCTCCGTGCTATTGGGGCAATATGCCCGGCACACTCAAATTGCTTTTCGACCGCATCGTGTATGGCATGATGGGGGAGAACAGCCTCGCCGTGCCAAAACCCTTGCATAAGGGCAAACGCTGCGTGATAGTCACGGCATCGAGCACGATGTGGCCTTTCAATATCCTCGCCAACCAAACTCGTGGCGTGGTTCGCGCATTGAAGGAGATTTTGGGTTGGAGCGGCTTCAAAACGGTGAAAACCATACAAAAAGCCGGCACCTTCCGCCACCCCCAGTTCACCGACCGCGACCGAAAAAAATGCCTCGCCTCCGCCAAAAAACTGATGAAGCGGTAGTGGAAGAAATGGCAATTTCGCCCAAACGTGGAACATGCCTTTGGCATTTTTCAAAGGCTACGACCAATGTATCACCTAAATTAGAAACTCTAAATATTATAAATATTTCTTTATGGAAGAAAAACCTGTACTCAATCAGCATAACAAGGCGGAATATCCGCCAATGCACACAGCGGAGCATATTTTAAACGGCACAATGGTGAAGATGTTCGGCTGCGGCCGTGCCGTGAGCGCACATGTGGAGCGCACCAAGTCGAAACTCGATTACGATTTCCCTCGCGCACTCACTGCCGAGGAAGTGGCTGCCGTTGAGGCGCGCGTCAACGAGGTGATTGCCGCCGACATGCCCGTCACGTTCAATTTCGTTACCCAGCAAGAGGCTGCCGACCGCTTCGACCTGAAGCGACTGCCCGAAGGAGCCTCCGATGTGGTGCGTGTGGTGAGCGTGGGCGACTACGACCACTGCTTGTGCGCTGGCGACCATGTGAGGCACACTGCCGAAATCGGTGCTTTCCGCATCAGTAGCACCCGCTACAAAGACGGCCGTCTCCGCTTAGTTTTCCGCCTCAGCTGAATAAGTCAAGGATTTTAAAAAGTAAATCAAATGATGAAGAAGATATTATTGGTGGTGTGCGCTTTGATGCTGGCGGTGCCATCGAAAGCTGTGCTGAACGAGAAAAATCTTGACGAGGCATTGGTGGTGCTGCGTGGCGAACTCGATCAGGCCATCAAGAAGCAGCAGCAGAACATGGCGCGATACCGTCAGTATAACGCGAGTCAGAAGAAAACGCTGAAATCCACCATGGATAAGTGTGGCGAGGTGTCGCTGATGCTGTATTCGCAAAATCCCGATTATGTGTTCGACCTCACTTACGCCTGCAATGAGGCCACGGAACTGTATCGCAACTTTATGACGGTCAACAAAAAGCCATACGACCTGATTAATGCCCGAATCAACAGTGAAATCAAGCGTTACGATGGACTGATTTTCAGTTTGAAATGTCTGCCTCCTGCCTTGATTCAAATGAAAGGCAAACGCCGACTTCACACGCCCGACACGCTTTCGCTTTCCGCACAAGCCGACCGTGCCGCATGTATTCAAAGCGCCATGCAACTTCGCGACAATATTGTGAAAACGCAGCGTCTGATTACTGCCGACAGCATAGCTTTCTCGCACGTGTCAACCATTTTGGGGAAACTGAACACCTATGCGCAAAAGCGCTACGACGATATTCAAAGTTCTATTTTCCGTGACAACGGCAGCACTTATTTCGAGATTTTGGGAAATTTCGGTCACAACATCGACCGGGCCAAACTTGATGTGACCAACAAATACAACCTTGGCAATGAATCGCGCTTTGCCAAGAGCCAGTGGCGAGGCTCCGTGATTGTGGGCTTCGTGGTCTTTGTGGTCTTTTATCTTGTGTTGTCGTTTGTTTTGGGCTTTTTGCTCACCAAGTTGCTCTATTATGTTTTGAAGAGGTTGAAGTGGGTTAATTTCGGCACCAATGAGGTGCGTGCGATGCGTTTTGCAAAAATGGACAAAATCAAGCCCGCTGTGATGTTTGCCATGGCGGCATTGCTGTTTGTGGTCACCATCATGCTGCTACGCGGCCGCCTTTACAACAATTTCTTCATCATGGCATCGCACCTGTTGGTGGATTATGCCGTGCTGCTGGTAGCCATCACCTTCTCGCTGCTGCTTCGCTTGCGCTACAATCAGATGAGGCACGGCTTCTGCGTGTATATGCCAATGCTGGTGCTTGGTTTGGTGATTATTCTTTTCCGCATCGTGTTTATTCCGAATAGCGTGGTCAACTTGGTGTTCCCACCCATCGTGCTGTTTTTCCTCGTATGGCAATGGCGCGCCGTTCGCCGTCACTCTGGCAAACTGCGTGAGAGCGAAATCATTGCCGCCGATGCTGAACAGCAAGCAGAAGAAGATGACGAGACCGACGACGATGATGGCGTGGTGATAGAAGTGAACGAGGCAGAGGAGCGAAGGAAAGAGCGCACCATCAGAAAGCAGATTGAAGCCCTCGTGGCCGACGACACCATTGTGGCAAAGGGGTTGGCATCCGTGCTCAAAGTTCGCAAGAAAGCACCATCGCAAGCAGAAATCGACGACCCGCTCACTTCCGAGCCACAGCTGCCGCAGACCGATCGCATTTATGCGTGGCTCTCGTTTGCTGTGATACTGATAGCCACCTTGCTCACTTGGTTTGGCCGCACTTTGATGTCGGTAGAGGTGGTGATTTGGTGGTTGTTCCAGCTCACAGCCATTCAAGGCGTGATTGCGTTGTTCCGACTGCTCGACATCTACGAGAAGGCGCGTCTCTACGACACCCTGCGCGCTGGTGGCGCAAAATTGAGCGAGATTGCCCAGGGTTTGCGTAATGGCGACTACATTTATCGCACTTGGTTTTTCGACTTCATTCACATGGCATTTGTGCCCATCACCGGTGCCTACACGCTGCTGCTCAGCATTTGGCTGGCCGCCAACGTGTTCAACCTGTCGGAAACGTGCCGCGACATATTCCTTTATAATTTCTTCGACATTCCGAATGTCATCCAGCTCTCGATAGCCAAATTGGTGGTTTTGGCGGCGTCGTTCTTCCTGTTCCGTTATTTCAACTATCTGTTCAAGGCGTTGTTCCGCTTCTTCAGTTATCGCCGTTTGCGTCGCAAGACGGGCAAAGAAACGGTCCGACCCAACGAAATTAACCTCACTTTGGGTTATAATGTGATAGGTATCATCGTGTGGGGACTTTTCGTGATTTTGGCATTTATTTTGCTCAAGATTCCGAAATCGGGCATTTCGCTCGTCACGGCAGGTTTGGCAACTGGTATCGGTTTTGCAATGAAGGACTTGCTCAACAACTTCTTCTATGGCATATCGCTGATGGCTGGCCGTCTGCGTGTGGGCGACTGGATTGAGTGCGATGGCGTGCAAGGAAAGGTGGAGAGCATCACTTACCAGAGTGTGCAGGTGGTCACCAACGACAACTGCGTGATGTCGTTCCTCAACTCCACATTATTTGCCAACAATTTCCGTAACCTTACGCGCAACAATTCCTACGAGTTGATAAAAGTGCCTGTTGGCGTTGCGTACGGCGTGAATGTGGATCAAGTGCGCAAAATTTTGCGTGATGCGGTGCTGCGCCTGCAATATACCGACAAGTACGGCCGCAATGTGATGGACATGCACAATGGACACGATGTGCTGGTGCTTTTTAGCGATTTTGGCGACAGCAGCGTGAATTTGAATGTTGCCATTTGGGTGCTCGTTGTGGAAAAAGTGAAATTTATTGCTCATGTGAAGGAGGTGATTTACCAAACTCTTCAAGAGCATAACATCGAAATTCCGTTCCCGCAGCAAGATGTTTACATCAAAGAACTTCCAAATAACGGTACCGAGAAAAAATAGCGAAAATTCGTTTTCTATATAATATAATGTGTGGGCCTGGGTGCGGCTCGCACATTGCTTTTTAGGGGCGGTTTTGGTGTGTGAAAAAGTTTTTGATGTAAGTGATTGGGTGTCAGCGGTGTATGAAAATCTGTAAAAATTTGTTTGAATTTTTCTGGCGAAATATTTTGTCAGTTCGGCAAATAGCAGTACCTTTGCAACCGCAAAAGGGAAAACGACCCTGGCCGACGCTCCGACAGAGCCGACCGCTGAAAAAAGTTTTCAAAAAAATGCTTGAAAATTTGCACAGTTCAAAAAATGGTCGTAACTTTGCATCGCTTTTGGCTCAAAAACAAAACGGGTCTGAAAGCAAGACTGAAACGGCCGCGAGTGAGCGGTGAGAGATCATTGAAATATTTGCGAAAAGGAAGATTTTGACAAATGCAAATGCATTAGAGAAGCAAGGTAACAAGGAACCGAGCCTCTCGTCAAGATTCCGAATGACAGGTTAAAGACGAAACAGTAAATCAGCGATTCAAATACCGGAGAGACGGGTTTCAGCTAATCGGTTGTGTCCGACACCTTATATAATAGGTGCACGGTCGTATTCAAAACATTATTTCCGAGAAGAAGTAAAAATAAGATACAATCAACAACGAAGAGTTTGATCCTGGCTCAGGATGAACGCTAGCGACAGGCTTA
>SAMEA104315436__coassemble_789_pt1 | contig 45057 bp, 52 predicted proteins | sample SAMEA104315436__metabat2_low_PE_011 | metagenome-assembled genome bin SAMEA104315436 (sample SAMEA104315436) | gut metagenome | biome: Monkey gut; feature: monkey-associated habitat; material: faeces | place: China | collected 2013 | reverse complement strand
GTCTCGGGCGAGAGCCACGCCACTAGGGCGCAGAGGACCTGTCCACGACTTGAACGATGCAGTCTCCTCGAGGTTGTAGAGTTTCAATGCGCCATTGACCATAGAGGTCTCACGGGTGTATTCGGGAGAGTCCTCGGTCATGCCAGCGAAGTATATTGGCTCCCATGCGCCAAAGGTGTTGCGGAAGAGCATAGCATATTCAGCCGTCGGTAGCGAGGTCACGCGGAAGCGCATTGTGCGCTCACCGGCAACGATGCTGTACGCTACGAGCGTGCCAATGGTCGTATCAACAAACTGCGCTGCGCTCACATCAATCTCAAATGGTGTGTTGGCTGTCATGCCAGTGGTTGTGACAGGTTTGTTGGCGGTCACCACAGCATCGCCATCCCAGTAGCTGCACACCGCTTGCACGGTAGGCAGTGACTGCTCAATGGGGAGCAGCGTCAGGAGTTCCTTGCGCTCCAGCGACGTGTCGCGCTCGGTCATCACCGCACTGAGGAAGAAGCTCGGTAGGAAAGTTGCGGCGCTCTCGCTCACCGTCACGCCACTCTGCAACACATGCACTGTCTTGCTTGTGCTGCCAGCGGTGAAGGTGAACACGGCAGTCACGCCGTCGATCAACGGGCGCAACAAGCGTGCCAGGTGATAGATGCGCACCGTGCCGGTCACCGGAGTGTAGGTGCCATTGAGAATAGTGCCACCGCTGTCGGCGATGGTGAATGACACATCGCTAACCGACGTGACCTCTATCACGTCAAGCTCAGTCACGAAGTGCCAGTTGCCTATGTCTGCGAAATTAATCATAGCGCAAAGTTATGGGGTTGCTCGTTATGATAAAAAGACGGATTAATACCCGTCCTCGTAGTAGTGAATGCTGTCTTCGAGGGTCTTTAATTGAGCCTCGCGTTGTTGCTCGATCAGCGCACGATTTACACGGCGCAGCGAGTCGACGTTGTGCAGTTCAGTCTCATACCGTTGTTGAGCATGGTCTATAGCCATACACATCAACAACACTCCAGCGACTGAAATCAACAGACACACGAACCCGATTATACAAACATTTCTCTCTTTCATGCTAGTTGTTATTTTTGATATAGTTACCTATAGTCGACTTATCACGAAGCTCGGCGATGAATCGTTTCACACTTGGGCAGTGAATAGGGTGCTGCCGTCGGCTGTCACGCTTGCCGCATGCCGTGCAATGGCGGCACAGCACGCGAGCGAGCACGCTGGGTGCTGCCGCCAACCATGTTTCATCTCTTCTCCCTGGCATCGTTTGATTTTTTTAAAAAAAGGGGGCGACAATGGTTGAATAAGGTCTATTGTCACATAAAACTTTGTCGAGCCATGTGCCGCTCCCTAAATTATTGTTATCTTTACATTGTCACATAAAACTTTGTCGTTATGGGTACTGTTGAAAACATCTCTCACAACATGACCATTGAACCCAATGGGTTTGGTCAGTACAACCATAAGGTTGTGAATTATCTGCTTGCCTCGGTCCAGTCTCTCATGGGAAACTATGCAAAAGATGAGAAGCAATGTATCATCCTGCACAGGGATGACGGCCCTATGTGCTGCAGTATTGGCAATTATCACATCATCTTTTTGCATGCTCATGATAATTACTGGTGCCAGTGGGTGTATCAGTTTGCTCATGAGTATTGTCACCACATCATTGATGGCAAAATGACTGGCGAATTGGGTGGGCTCATGTGGTTTGAGGAAACATTGTGTGAGCTGTGCTCCATTTATTGTCTTCATCATTTTGTCATTTGGTGTGAGAATAATCCTTTACCACGCCAATATGCCCCCTCGGTCCGCGAATATCTGGATCAACTGACAAGCGGACAACTATGCGCTGACCATCTTCGGGATTATATATCGCAAAACCTTGACCTGTTATCCTCACCAGACTATCAGCGAGGAATATACAAACGCATTGCAGCAACCATCCTGCCATCTTTTGTCGCATGTCCCGATTTGTGGCGTATAATCCCGCTGATAGGAGATAGCCGTCAATGGCTGAAGTTAGACGAGCTCTTTCAGCACTTCGAGGCGGAACTTTCACCCACTCTCCCGGCTCTAAGTCTGTTGCGGCAGATGGTCGTAGGTTAGACAGTTCAACCATCGTTTTTGGGCCTTCTGGCATCGCTGTACATTTTATAGTCATCACTGAGACACTTGCGCCAACGTCGCTCATGCGACAGCACAGCAACAAACACGGATGTGGCGATGACGACCGCAACAAGGACGAGAAGCAGCACCAGCCCAATCAATATCTTCAATATTATGCTCATAATAAAGGGATTTTATGATTACAAAGATACAATATATTAACGACACCAAAAGTATTTTATTGGTTAAAATTGACCATAAAGGGTGCCAAGTGTCACCACGAGGCACCCAGTGAATGGTCAGATTTGATTATTGATCGTCATCTTCGTCTCCGATGGGTTGCATGAGCCACTCGGGGTAGGTCTGATTGCTACCGCCCAGGGAGTAGCCGTTGAGCACCATCAGGCGCGAGATGTCGTTAAGGCTCACGTCCACGATGTCGCACAGAGCTGCACGGATGGTTGCAGATGACTTGTTGAATGCGCCGTTGTCATCATCGCCCGGCATAAAGTTGCGCAGCCACATGGCCACTGGGATGATGTTGTCGCCAAAGCCCACAGCTTCGGGTTCGTGGATAAAGCCTTCCAGATTTTCGAGATATTCTTTGCTGCTCATAGTTCACCTCCTTTCGCTATTTCGAGGGTCATCCACACCGATAGATGAATGCCCCACGCCACCACGGCAGCCACCATCACGGCGGCATACTCGCCAGTGGCGAGCCAAAGCAGGGCGCAGGCCATCGCCACAATGCCCAGGGCAATGTTGAAGCCCATCGAGGTCACACACTCAAGCACTTTTCTGGCAAGCGCATTTGCCAGCCCCACATCAGGGGCAACTCGTGTCGTCGGGGTCAATGAAATAGTGTTCATTGTAACGTTTGTTTGACATATATAGGCAGAAAAACGGCTGCCATTATCCCGTCGTCAAACAAACGTGAAAGTACCCCCGAGGAGCAAAAAATCACTGGATAAGGCAGCCGTATATTTCCGAGGCTGTTATTGGGCATAAAAAAAGCCCACCACGATGTAATTTGTGAGCAGTAACCGATGCTCAACGGGTGGAACTATGTCCACGTTTGTTTGACAATGGCGAAATTACATCAAAATTTCCACACCACCAAAAAAAATCCGCAGAATTTTTTGCGGATTGATGTTTTAGAACATGTGTTTGAGCCTTATGATTTCTTTTTCTCTGCGAGCAGTGCTTCTTTTTTGCGCTTTCTCTCAATTAAAGTTTCTACCCATCTCAGCCTAGACTCATAAACAGGTCTGCAGTTTTTAATATATTCATATTCAATTTCATCGCACTCATCTTCTTTTATAGTCTCGATTTTATCAAATATGCGATAAATCATCTTCTTTTCTGATTCGGGGTCTTTAAGTTTCCTGTAACAGAAAAGGCAAACGTGTTTAACATAGATACCTTTTTCTTCATCGCATAGAGGCAACAGCACCTCAAGAGCCTTTTCAGGCTCATTATATTTTAAAGCTTCCGCTTCTTTTAATTGTGGGTGTCTTGCGTATGCGAGAGTCTTATCAGTCTTAATAGTGACTTTTATATTAACATCGTCACCATCTAAAGACTCCTTTAACTTTTTAGGCATTTTCAGCTCTAAAGCTTCTGGATTTTTAAAAACTTCTTGTGGGCTATCCTTTTTGGTATAATTTTTACCACTTTTAGCAATAAGCCCCATCACAAAAGCTAAGAATGCGACGAATAGAATAAGCAACCAAAATACCATAACATTAGCTTTTAGAATCTAACATTGTGCAAAGTTACAAAAATATGGTGCGGCAAAGTTTTGGACTGGCCAAACATTTTGAGAATTATTTCAAAATTTGCTTCAATTCTTCCTCGTAGATGATGCGGATGTCGTGCCCTTTAGAACGCCAATCTTCAATCTTCTTAATCTTGCTCGGGCCAGCACCAACCCCCATTACAACAACAGTAGTCTTGCCTGATATGGCAGTGTTGATGTCGGCACCTAATGACTGGAGACGCTTGCCGAGTTCGTTCCGGTCGGGAAATGTGGCGAAGGTGCCAGTGATAACCACATTGGCATGGAAGAACACCGTGTCCTTATTCAGCACCTGGTCATCATCAAGAGGGTTGAGAGTGCTGCGCTCAAACTTTTTGGCAGCAGCCGAAGCCATTGCAGCGGCAATGCCACCACGGAATGTTGTAGCCACAATGTTACCTTGGCAAGCGAGGAACACTTTTGCGCACGCCATAGCGTCATTAAGGGCGTTGTGGTGTTCACCCATTGTAATGCCATATTGTTTGCAGCAAGACGACAGCGAAAGACCAGTCATTTCAAATGTGCAGTAGTTGTTATTTGGGTCAATGCCTGTGAGGACATAGTGTTCCATACATCGACGCATGATGTTGATGTCCACACCCTTGTTGTGGCAAACGATAGGCATGTCATTGATGAAAGACTTCAACAATGGAAAGAGTTGCTCAAATGTTGGAGCATCGGCAACCATGTCTAAAGTGATGCCATGAACCGAAGTGTTCAATACATCTCGACCATCGGGAATGGGATTGATCAGCGAATAAAACTGTTGCTGAACATAACCGTTAATCACTTTCACCAGTCCGACAGCGCAAGCACTGGTGAGTTCTGCCGTCATTGTCTCAAAATCGACGGCAACAAAATTCTTTATATCCATAGAAATAACCTTTGATATGCGACAAAGATACAAAAAAAATCCGCAGATATGCGGATTAGATGGGGGCGGTATAATATGGTTATGCGGGTCTTTTGATTTGGTGTTGAACCAAATCTACCAAACGTCTTAAGAATAGCAAGTATTCAGGCTCTTGACAACCTGCTTGCACAAGATTACCATCAATCTGCAATCTAATTTCGGCATGATAATTCCGCCTTGTTGGAATTATCTCAATTAGGATTTCTTTTGAAGATTTCAATGTTATACCTCTAACAATTTTTGCAATCAATTCAACTGTGCAGCAGAACTCATCACCTTCCGTTCTTGAAGAATTTTTAATCCTACCGAGAAACTTTTCATAACCTGCTATGGCTGGACGTATAACCGAAATACCCGTTTCTGGATCGCCACTCTTTTGTATGACCAATTCAAATGCAGAGGGAGACAAAAAACCATCCTCGTCAAAAAATGATGGGGAGTATATAGCTCTTAATAGAGTTTCGTTATCCTCGACCGGAGTGGTTTTCTTGCTCTTAGGCATTTGCTATGGCATTCATCAAATTTGAAACCTGCAATCCATCGAATGGAATGTTGCTTTCTCCCTGAAGTGTATCCTTTTCAATATAATACGAGAATGTGTTTGGGTTAACAACTATACCTGCGAACACATTCTTTCCTTTGAAATTAATGAAGATTTCGCCATTCACTCCTGGAGCAATTTGCCACAACTTGAAATTCCAATACCATTGGTGTTCAGCTATAGCCTTGACATTTTCTATGGATTGTGGGTCAACGGGGACAGCACATCGGCCATCCCAATTTTGACAAAGTGTAGAAATACTGCCTAATTTCGACCATAACTTTGCCATAGCCATTTCAGTTGGATATAATGAAGTGGAGGTTTCTCCTTCATCAACAACAAAAGCCTCAATACTTTTTGGGTCAATCACAAGTTCTATAGAACTTTCTGATGCCGCTTCATCAAATGAATTGGAAGTCATATCCCATGAGTTGGGCTTATATACTCCAAAAGTGGTGAATGTGAAGAGTTCCAGCAACATAACAATATCAATATTGAGGTTTTAATTTTTGAAGAAATTCATCTTTCAATAATGAGCAAAATACGGTTTTCTCGCATGTATGAACCGACTCAATATCAGAAAACAGTTCTTTCAATCCAGGCGAGCCATCTGTATAAGATTTAAAAGTATCAATATCTATTACCGCACCTGCTTTTTCTTGCCATACTGCATTCGGCGTATATTGTATAGTGCTGGGAATATCGTCAACAACAACTTCAGCCTGAATGTTCAGTCTACTTGGTTCGTATTTCTCCGAAAGGCTAAAATTGATATTTATTTTGTTTGAAATATCGCCCTCAAAGAAGTTTATATATCGTAACCCCAATCGAGAAACCTTGTCAAAACACTCAAAGCACAAGTTTACTATTTCATAGAACATTGTTGAAAAACGATCCCAACCTATGTAAGGAACCTTAGAACTCAAAGCTATCATTTGAGCACCAATTTGCAACGAACATTCATCGCCTTCAATTCGATAGAGTGGCTTGTATTTCAAAGCAGGATCCTGACGAATGATGTCTGGAGGCATTTGAGAAAAAGGTAATGAGAGAACTTTTTTACCGTCAAATTTTTCTCTTACTTTACCATATATGAGAGCAAATACCACATTAGGGTTCATTTTTGTTTCAAAACGAACCTCAATAATCGCATCAACGATAGGGTCATTCTCTAATTTTTTCGGTAATTGTTCCATGTTCGTATTTGTTTGTTTTACAACAATTAGTGCGATTGTTTCGCAATTTTAATGCAGTTTTCGCCATACAAAGATAAGCACTATCAATCAATCAATCACAAAATTTTAATAATATTTTGCACTTTTGTGTTGTTGAACATATTAATGTGGCAGATGAGTCTCAGTCTGACAGTACATCATAAAATAGTATGCCTTGTTTATACAGATAATCAGAATTAGTCGCCCATACTTCCACATCGGATTCCATGAATGGGACTATGGTCTTTTGTGGACTTCTTGTAACCATAAGTGAGCGAACAAACTTTTCTCGCAGCTCCTTATCAGTAGGCACAATAATAATCAAATCTATCAACAAGCCTTTTTCGGTCGTAGTGCCAATGAGGCTCTTCTTTCGCTCAACAAGTTGCAATGCTTCTGTAAATGTCATAGTTATAGTAATATTGGATTGTTTATAAAGATTATTATTTCAGAAGCCGTCCCGGATGGACGGTTTCTTGGGTGGCACATAGTCGGGAGACATCTGCTCGAGGACCTTATGGTAGGCTTCAGCAAGGTCTTTGCCGAACTCGTTGCGCTTGTATACCTTATCTCTATAGAAGTCGTTGTGTCCATAGCGCAGTTTAGCGATGCCGTGTTCAGCGATGTAGTTCAATGCGGTGGTGGTGATGTGGAAGTATATCACCGTCTCGTAGTGATAGAACTCCATCAGTTCACCCGTGACTGAGCTGTGCCCGATGCTGTCGGTAACATGGTCAAATTTCTCGTCGTATGGCACCAACTCCAGCACCTTGCCGTCGCCCGTTTTGAGCAGCAACGTGTCGTAATGCTCCACCGAACCCTGCATCTCAAGTGACCAGACCGTATCTGTCGCCGTTGTGTCACACCGCAGCGTCACAGCGGTTTTGTGCCGTTTATCCCACTCTATCTCGCCCATATAGGCGAGTCCGGCGAATTTGCCCCACGACGGCAGGGCGAAACACGCAACCAATAATATATTAACGATGAATTTGTACATAGAAATAACGATTTAGACGGTGCAAAGATAACTCTATTTTTTAGAGTGTGCAAATTATGTGCCAAAAATTTAGACTGCTTAGCTTCACAGCCAGGCAGCCCAAGTATGGTTATTTCTATGTAGAATAGTACGTTGCAAAGGTAAAGAATATTTTTGAGTTGTCAACAAAATATTTTAGATTTCAACAATTTATTAACATTGAGCAAAAAAAAGCCTCTCGGTGTGAGAGGCTAGTGGGTTAGGCGTTGTTGTGCTGGAAAGCGGTGGCGGCGAGAAATATGCCGCCCACCACCTTTGCGCCCATCTCCTCGAGATACTCAACCATGGTGCAGAAGCTCTTGCCCTTGGTAATCACATCGTCGAAGATAATCACCTTGCGTCCGTTGAAGAAACGGCGGTCGAACTTCAAGACCTGCACCTTAGAGATAGACTTGCACACCTTGTGCTCGTGGATAGCGAGGCGTTCACCCTCGACCTTAATGTGCTTGTAGGCGTTAGCCATCTGCGTTGCCTTGCACACCTCTTGAGCGAATTGCTCGTAGCGCATCTGTGTTCTCTCCTCGCTGCTTGCAGGTATGCAGGCGAAGGTACAGTTTTCGAGGTCAGGCATAGACTCGTCGAGTGTTGTGCTAACCCACCGGGCGACCTCTGATGAGATGGCGGTGTCGCCGTCTTTGAATTTCCACACTTTTTTGCGGATGCCCCAAGCCTTGCCATCAGCCTTAATGGTGGTAGGGATGTAGGTGTAGCGAGCAACCATGAAGATGTTGTTACTGTTCTCGAAATCGGAAGTGTTTGAAATGTGTACCATAACATAGAAATTTTAAGAGTGAATAATTTTTTATTTACACTGCTTCGTGACGAGCAAAGAGTGAGATTGCCAGCAAGGTTTTCCAAGGCTAAATACTACCCGCAGGGCTGGAGATTTCGACTGAAACAGCGCCTGACCTTGCATATCGAGCCAAGCCGTAACTTTGCGGTGTAAAAGAAAAAATTACTCTCAAAATTTGTTATGACACACTCACACACGACGCTGAACAATGCCACATCTGGCCGCTCTTAACACCAGCCCCCCACCAGGCGGCAAGGAGCAGGGCACGCAGTGCGGAAATTCAGGCGACAACCGGCAAGCCCAGCGGGTGCCGTCACCGACGAATGCCCGACCCGAAACCCTTTGGATGACTGCAAGTGGAGAGAACCGCGCCGAGTAATTGCCAAGAGGTGGCGACGCTGATGGAAGCCCACAAGCCAAGGTCGAAGGGGTGAGCGCGAGAGGGGGGCAAGTCCTAAGATGCAAGTCCGTTCAATCGCCATTTGACGGTTGCAAGATGGTTATGACGATGTGACAAGGGTAAGAGGCACGATGGTTGAAACGAGGGAATGGGCTGGTGGTATGCGGCACTCACCGCCACCGCAGCCGAACAATGCCCCACCAGCCACCGAGAGGCTTTGGCGAAACAAAGGTGGCGGTACCATCACTGGCACCGCCACCTTCAAGTTACTATATAAATATGAAATTAAAATATCGGATTGCTTAACTATTGCCTAACTATCGCTTTGGATTGTTCTTCATGCGCTGGTAGTGCTGCCATGAGCGGTCGAAGCCACGCTCACCGTCCATCACCATGAACGACTCGATGCCGTCGGCAAGGCGGGCGTTGAGCTCGTTGATGGCATCGGTCTGCCGCTCCATGGAGGCTGCTACCATCACCATCGAGGTGTCGTGCTGTTCGGCGGTGCGTTGCTGGCTGGCAGTCATGTCGCCGAGTATGGCACCCTGTCCGATGGCACGACTCACATCTTCTCGAGTGAGCGAACCCACTGTGTTGTTGCGCTGCGCTTGGTCTATCAGACGAAGCACAGGAAGCAACTGAGGATTCGACACAGCGTTATGGTTCGCCACGAACTCATTGGCGTGCACCACACCGGCTTCACGGCGGTTGTTTGGATCACGGCTCGTGAAGCCACCTTCGTAGTAGCCCATCTGCTGCGCTTGGTGCGACTTCTTGATGGTGGCGATTTGCATGGCACCAGCCGCGAGAGCCATACTGGCAGCAATCGGGGCAAGAAGGTAACCAATCATCGGCACTTGCGCTGCGCTGGCATAAGCATTAATAGCAGCCATTGCTGTCGATGCCACGGCTTGCGCCATCTCGATGACCATAGCACGTTTATCATACTTGGTCTTGATTTTAGCAATCTCCTTCTCTTTCTGCTCTTCAAGTTGTTTTCTCTTCTTGTCATTGTTGCCAGCAGCGTCAATCTGCGCTTTGTAATTCTTTTCAACTTTAGCAAGTTCGAGGTCACGGCTGGCGTTGGCATAGGCCGTGTAAGACTTCACGCCCTCGTTCATTATAGCGAATGCCGCCGAAGCCATATCTGCGATGCTTTTGAGTTTCTCAGGCAAGGTGCTGCCGAGATTCTCGAAGCCAGCCTTCCAAGTCTCGACGAGCGTGGTGACCATGGTTGACCACTCCGAGCCTTGACCTTTGATGAGTTCCACGACCTTGTTGTGGTAGTTCTGCGTAATCTGGAACTTGCGCGACTCATAGTCCTCTTGTGAGATAAGCCCTTGCTTGCGTGCATCCTCGAGGGCTTTCATCTGCTGCTCGTAGGTATCTTTGGCATCGTCGAAATCTTGATTCTTGGCTTTTGTGCCGGTCTTAGAGTTCACCTCGTCACGATACTTTTTCTCGATTGCAGCACGAGCTTCCTGGTATTCCTCCTCATTGAGCAGTTTTTGGTCGTAGAGTTGCTTTGCAACGCGCAGTTCCGCATCCATCCGAGTCTTTGCGCCTTGCTGCGAATAGATGTATAGCCAAGCAGACATGTTTTGCTCCATCTGCTTGCGTTGGCGCAATTCTTCCTCTTTGGCAGCTTTGTCAAGGGCCTTTTCTGCGTCGAGCCATTCTTTAGAACCCTCTTTATGGATTTTCATAACCTCTTGCAGATAGTCGAGTTCCAGTTTAGCGCGACGGTCGTTGAGCCATTGTTGGTTGTGAAAAGCCTCTTTGTTATCGGGGTTGTAAAACTCCATTTCAGCATCAAGTTTTGCTTGGTCACGGCGTTGTTGGGCAGCGGTGATTTGGATTTGAGTCATCTGCTGCTCATGCTTTGTCTTAGCCTCCTCGAGTTTTTTAGCATCTTTGGCATAGTCATCGCTTTCAGCCTTGCCAAAAGCCTCATAGGTATCGAGTCGAGAGTTCCAAAACTCCTCCTCGATATTAGCCATGCGGTCGAGATATTCATAGTAGCCGAGCTCACCGGCTTTGTAAAGTTGCAAAGCTTCTGTTTCTGCGTTGGCACGGTCTTCAATCGTATCTTTAAGAGCTTGCTCGTATTCCTGTTTAGCCACGCGATCCGCAAGGCGTTTAGCTTTAGCAGCGTCTTGCTCTTTTTTGCGTTGTGCAGCACGAGCTTCACGTTCTTTCTTCTTGCGCTCGGCCTCAGCCTTACGCTCAGCCTTTTCATCAGGAGGAGTAAATGTAGAGCCGCCACCACCGCCATGGGAACCGCCACCACCGCCGCCACCTGACCCGCCAGAACCACCAGTAGGTGCGATGTTGCTTCTTGGCGAGGCAGGTCGGCCAGTGTCTTGCCTATACCAGTCTTTGCCATACTCCTCCTTAAGGGCTTGCATGGCAGCGGAGGTATATTTGAGTTTTCTGTTGACATCATCAAGCTTGGATTCAAGACGGCTAAGAGCCACTTTATTCCCGACAATACGCCCAAAAGTAATACCCGCTTGGTCTTCAGGATTAACACCTGGAGTATACGGTTTTTCCCTCATATCTTTGTAATCTTCCTCTTGGCGTTTCTTCTCTTCCTCGATTTCCTTCTCGAGTTTTTTCTTCTCCATCACCAAGCCTGCACGCTCTTTGCCATACTCCTTTAATTTCTCCTTAGCACCCTCAACTTCGTAGAGATGAATGAGGCTGTCAATATAGGCATCAAGAGCTTGTTTAGAATAGCTGAACGCACGAGTGGTGGCATCAATTTTACCATTGAAGCCAGGGATGGTTTTATTCAGTTTGTCAACGGCAGCCTTTTGGTCTTTATAGGATTGAGTTGTGTCGTTGGCTTTGGCAATGAGGATTTCGAGTTCAGTCTGCTCATCCACAATTTTCTTGCGAGCTTGGTCACGCACATCATTCAGTGCCTCCTCAGCCGCTTTAGCCTCGGTGAGGCCTCTGTTGTGGTCAATTAGCAGACCGATAACCAATCCAAGAGCAGCAGCGAGAGCGCCATAAGGATTGGTAGCAATCACGGTCCATAGTCGTTTGAATGCAAGGATAATATAGTTCACCCAATAATATTGGACTTGAAAAGCTATATTAGATGCATTAACGACGACGGTGTAAGCCACAATAACTGCTGTAGTGGATATAATAGTGGCAGCATACTCACTGATGAAAGAAATGGTAGATGACAGCACATGCATCATAGCACTTGTGCCTGTGATGGCGTACTTCATGGCCGGAGCCAGTTTCTGCCCCAGCTCCACCGCCATTTCGTGGAAGCCTTTCTTGGCTTTATCGAGTTTAGCCTGAACGGTATTATTCTGTATGTTGTACTCTTTTGTGACTGAAGTACCCTCTTTGAAAGCCACATTAGCAGCATGTTGCTGCTGCTTCACCTTGTCGATGTTACCGGCAAGAGCGGCGATGACCGCCGATGCACGTGCACCATCGGTACCCATGGCATCAAACACGGGAGCCAATGCGCTGATGTCGCCAAGCTCATTCAGTCGCTGAAGGAGCATCAACAGGGCCTCGTTGGTATCCTCTTTCAGCACCTTGTTGAATGCTTGCAGGTCCATGCCGGTAGCCTTGGCAATCTTGGTTGGATCCTGGAACAGCTTCATGATGAGTTGCGAGAGGGCAGTGGCACTCATTTCCACCGCTTGGCCTTGTGAGTCAAGCACGGCAGCAAAGCCCATGATCTGCGGAATGGTCATGTTTGCCTGCTTACCAACACCGGCAAGGCGTTGTGCGAAGTTGGCCAAATAGGGAGCCGAAGCAGTGCAGTTTTGCGACAGCTCGTTGATAACCGAGCCCACGGCGAGCAGTGACTGCTCCACACCGAGCCGGTCTTTATCGCCGAATATGTCGGTCAGCTTAGAAAGTGTCAGCGTAGCTCCATCACCAAGGTCATCGAGAGCCACATTTATTTGGTTCGCAGCCTTAACGAAGCCAAGCACATCATCCTGCGATTGCAGACCCAATCGCCCGGCTTCCTGAGCCAATTTGTTCAAGTCCTCTCGGCTGGTGCGTGTATCCATGTTTTTGAACGCCTCGTTGAGTTTTTCCACTTCGGATGAAGTCATACCTGTAAACTTACGCACATTTGCCATCTCACCTTCCATATCAGCGTATGCCTGCACGGCTTGCCGTGCAGTAAAAACGATACCCGTAAATGCAGCAGCTGCACTGGCTATGCTCATGCCCCACTCATTGACCTTGCGATTGATGCGCGACAGTAGCCCTTCATGCTCCCGGAGTTCGGCATCCACGCTTTTGATTTCGGCCTTCACACGCTTGATGGCTTCGACGTGAGCTTTCCAAGCCGCCGAGCCACGTTCCATGTGGTCCAAGTCGGCTTTCAGCTGTTTGAGCGTGTGACGCAATTCCTTTGGCGATGACTCATTGAGTTTCGCCAAAGCAGCCTTGCACCGCTCCGAAGCGGTGCGAGCGGTGTCAAGCTGACGAGAGACTTTGTTAATCTCCTTTTGAATTTTGACAAGACCTTTCTGGTCGCCAGCCGCCTCGAACTGACGTTTTTTTTCGTTCAGTTTGTCGAGTTTCGTTTCCAGTTCGGCAATCTTGCGCCCCACTGGTTGGGTGTTCAGCTCAATGCCGACTGTTGCTTTTGTAGATATATCAGGCATAATCGTTGCTTTTTGTGCAAAGTTAAACCAATGCTGAAGTCTATAAAAAGACTACCACCGCTCTCATTTTCGAGTCACGAAAATGGTTTATCTCGTGGGTCGTAGAAGTTTCTGGAATAGGGTATTACCCTATTTTAGACGCGACCCACGAGGGGTGAAAGCGAACCTTTTCGCTACTCCAGCGAGCAAAACCCTTAACAAATAGGGTGTTGCGAGCGCAATTTGACCGCAAACTTGCGGTCAGAACGAAAGTTCTGCCCCCACTGCCCTACGCCACCGAGCCGCTTACCGCCTTAAGGTCGGCGGAATATGCCAGCGGTCGCTCGCCGTGCGCCCATGGGCGGTTTCGGTGTGTCGTGGTGAGTCAATTACCACCCCAATCAGAATGAAGAAGTCACCTGCACCGAGTGCGAGGACTGCGGCATCTTCTCGCACCCGATACATAGCGTGTCAAAGGCATCGCTTCCATCGGTGCGAGCCTCCAGTTTGTCTTCCTCGGTCTCGGCAAGCTTCTCGCCACGCTTATCCTTGTTGCCATTGTACACGCCAGCGGTCTGTACGCTCACAAGCAAGTCCTCATTGTTCTCACGGTTGAACATCGGGCGCAGACGAGCATGGCCAGCCATCATGCGGTTGATGAGCAGCTGCTTCTCGATGTGGTGCATAGGTCTACCTATATACACATCACGCACACGCCAGCCTCGCATCTTGAACTCGTTGATGATGACCCATCGGAAGTCTTCACGGTTCACCGCATAGTTAGAGCCGAGAGCCGTGCTGTCATAATAGAACACGACCTCACGACGCTTGTGGAGTCGATAGTACTTGCAGAAGTCATCAATCAGTTCAGGCAGCTTGCGCTCGAACTTGACGAAGAAAGACTTGAGGATAAGCAGTTGTGCCTTGCGAGGTTGCCCCACCACAAGCCAGTTGATATTGGCGTTGTAGTCGAAAGCGATACACAACGGCTGGTTGAAGTCCACATCAGCATCGGCAAGAGAAGAAGGCTCCTTAATCTTATCGAACTGATATTCCAGGTTATCGAGGTACGAGAAGTTGGTGGCACTGTACTTGTTGCCCTCGGTCATTGAGGAGTAGAAGCCATCACGAGCAATGCCAATGCGCTTGCAGAGCACCGAGGTCTGGAATGTCAATGGCGGCAGGTCACGCTTCAGCTGATTGATGAACGCCTCACCCAGCACCTGCATATTGTAGATGGTGGATGCCTCACGGTAGTAGGTGGCCACCGAGCGCATACGGCACAGGTCACGGTTGAGCGTGCGCAGCTGTGACCGCAGCCAAGCAGGGATAGTCTTGCCTTGAGCAATCAAGGCTTTAATCTTCTGCTCGACGCGCCACACCTCATAGACCGTGCCTTGTATCAGCTCAATCAGTTCGGGGTCGCACTTGTGTTCATACTCCAGGAACCACGAGCCCTTCTTGGTCACAGGCATATCACTGGTAATCAGCATGCCGTGGTGGAAGTAGTGCTTGCCGAAGTATTGGCGGTTGCCTCGGTTGGCTGGCAGCGTCTCGTCTTTCAGCTGCTCGAATTCGATGAACTTAGCTTCATCGATGTCGAGCGCGTCGTAAGACTGAGAGTTCGATGTGCCGCTTCGGTCCTGGGATATGATGAAGCCAATGCTGCCGTTGTAGAACGACAGCACATTCTCATAGTTCTCAGGACGGAAGATAGGCTCGGGCCAATGCCAAGCTTTAGGAGACTTGATGCCAATACACCAATGCACGTTGCGCAGGTAGCCAAGTTTCTCCCAATGCACCAACATCGATGGCAGCGTGTTGGTGAGGGCACGCTTGCAGTTGGGAGAAACGATGCCAGTGATTGATCCAGGCATGCGCTGCATGTTGCGCAAGTTCCACATGGCATGCACCACGCCCTTGCCCAAGGCACGTCCAGCGCAGAGGATGGTATCCTTTGCGCCAGTATAGATAACCTCGTTCTGAATGTCGTTCAAATAGAATGGTTGTGGTTCAATCGGCTGCTTCATCCTGTTTCGGCTTTGGTTTGAATATATCATCCTCATTGAACTCAACAGCCTCAAACTCCACTTCTTCGATTTCCTCGTTCCAGTACGAGGCGATCTTCTTCTGAATCTTCTCGCGGATGTTAGGCACCGGTTTGAAGCCAGCCACCGACGGGTCATCAGTCGGCTTAAACGGCTGGATCATTATCTTATCGAAGCCACGGTCAACGAGGTCTTCTTTGTCGAGCTGGGTGTATTTGGCATACTTATCGGCAGCTGCCACCATACTCTTAGCATCGCGGTTGATGCGTGCCATCTCATAGGCAGCACTCACCATCTCGATGAAACGGTAGCGGTGATATTCCTTGGTGGACTTCTGCAAGTCACCCAGCAGAGCCTTCACCAACCGCAGGTCGGCGTAGGCTTGCGTGGGTTGCAGCTCATACACCTTTTGGATGTATTCCACCAAGTCACGGTCTTTGGTGAGCGGAAACTTCAGCCAATAGTTGTAGATGTCACGCAGCCGGATCAGATGGCGTTGCGTGACTGCTGGCAGTCCAGCTGCTTCCATTTTGCTGACATCAGCAAAAAGATAGTCTTTGGCTGTATCGAGAATTGCAGGTATCATAGATCTTCGTCAGCTTGCATATCGCGTAGGTAAGCACTGGTGAGCTGCACCGCCAGTGGCGAGCCCACCTCAGCCAGTTCAATCTCCTGCTTACGCAGTTTGTGGGCAGTCTCGGCCTTAGCCTTGAAATACACCTTTCGCACTGGTGAAGATTTGTCGTTGATGGCGAGCCGCAGCATGTCCTCATCGATGTCAAGCAGGGCGGCTATTTCACTGATGGGCGTTAGAGCGGCAGCCAGTTCAGCGATGCGGCCAAGCATATCTTGGTCAAAGCCTGTCGAGAGGTAGTGCAGAAGCTTTGAGTTGTAGGAATCCATTAGCGATATATTGATAAATCTCTAAATCAGTAGTAATGATGCCGCATTCGGTACGGTTGCCTTGTGTCTGATTCTGCGAGGTCACAATGGTCACATTATTATGATCATTGTGAAGCAGCACCACTTTGCTGTGGTTCTCGCAGAGATAGACATTATCGCAGACCGACTTGATAAAGCCAGCGATAAGAGTAGTCTTACGGCTTGCTTTCAGGTCAACATAGAGTGAGCACGAAGTCACCAAGCCGTTATTCTTTAAGCGGTGCAATCGGCGCAAGAAACCATCGCTCGTAGAGAAGGTGGAGATGGTGAGTGCCGCCGGTCCGATTTGTTGTAACACCTGGGCAATCACGTCTGCGAGCTGTAAACGGTTGTCAAAATAAGCCTGGCAGGGCGTTGTTGACAATGGTTTCAGGTGATTGACCTCACGCTTCGGCATTGTCATCAATGACTATGCCAAGCTTCTTCAAATCGGCAGTAACCGCAGCGCCTATAACGCCGCCGTTCTCTCGTATCACTTCGATACAAGAGATGATCTTCTGTCGAGCAGTCTCGGTCCGCTCAGTGCCTTCGCCTGCCTTGGCAAGAATTTTCTTATACTTGGTGAGCGTTTTCCGTGCTGCGTTAATCTTGCGCTGCGCTTCATCGCTGTTGGTGTTGTCTGTGGCGGCAGCCACAGGCTCACCCGAAGCTACGAAGTTATCATACTGCTCAAGATTGGCGCGGTACCGACGGTCGGCATCATCCAGTATCTTCAGATACTCATACCTGTCGCACGGTTGTGCCTTCTCCATCGTCTTCAGCTGTTCAAACACATTCTTGATGGTTTTGTATAGTTGAAGGTTGTTGTTCCATAGCGCTTGCACTTCAGGCGGCAGCAAGTCGTGGTCGGCACGTCGCCCTGTCGCCACCTTAGCCTCGGGCAGTTCATCATCGGTAGAGATAACTGCCCGAGGTGTGGCAAGCGTTCTCTTTGCTGCGGGAATCACTTGTGCCTCCAGCTTGACGACGTCCGCACGGGTAAGTCCATCGAGTCGGATGCGCAAGTGCTTCCGTAGCTCGTACTCCAGTTTGTCGGCGAACTTATCTGGCCGGCGCAGGATGTTGGCATAGAGGAAGCGGTTGTTGTTCAACCGCAGCAGCAGCATCGCGCCAGCAGGTATGTCGCGGTTCTCTCGTGGCGTGTTAAGCCAATCAGTGAGTTGTTCAGTTATTTTGTTGTCCATAATGTGAGAAAATTAAAAAGGTCGGGCAGTCCAGGCCACTGTTAGCGACTGGTGCCCGACCTGGGGAAGGGGTCCATCCTGGGTTACGCCGTTTGCTGAACGCAATAAGAGTTATCCACCTGCGATAGGCGAGCCATTAGCGCCGCTGATATTGCCGTCTTCGGTCTCAATCTTGCCGGTGTAGAAGGGCGATGGCATGATGTCGGTCACAGCCACGTTGATGGTCGTTCCGCTGGCATCCGTCTCTGCACTACCGCTCTCCTGTGAAGGAGTGGTATTGGTCTCAAACATCGGGTTGCCTAGCACTCGGTACTGGCCATCACGTTGTGGCCACAGATACACGATGTCATCGGCATTTGCCTGACGGCAGAATGCGGCAGCCTCAGCATTGTTGCCAGGGTAGCGGAAAGCACCGGTGTTGTTGAAAGTCTTGCTCGGAGCTTCACCTTGGCTTTCGCTGTTCACATTCGAAGCAGATGCAACGATGTCGATCTTCTTCCACTTGGCATCAGCAGCAAGTACGAAGTCCTCGCTGATGGTTGCCAGTGCTCCCATAGTTCCACCGCTGGGAACTGTGTTGGGAGGCGTGGGGAAAGTCACGATATCGCTTTTCGGGATGTAGAAGATGTGAGGTCTCAGTCCGGGAAGCACAGTAGCACCCTTACAGTGAGCAAGGGACTCATAAAGCGCGGTCGATGCGCAAGTATTAGTGTTTGCCATAATTCAGTCTCCTTTCTTAACCATTATATAGTTTGCCCACGAGTAGGCGTTCCTTGTTGATACTCTCGAACTGCACGCCGAAAAACATGGTTGCGATGTACTGGAGTACGAAAGCCTCATGCTTTTCGATGGTGATGTCCTCTTCTTCGCCCTCCTGATTCACGCCCACGAGCATGTTCCCTTGTGTGGTGAGATGGATGTAAGGCGAGTTGGCCTTGTTGTACAAAGGCACGAAGCTCACATTCTCAAAACCTTCAACCACGGTCTTCTTGTACTCGGTGTTGTAGGGGATAGCACCTACGGTAGCCTGATAGTCTTTGAGGTAAGCACGGTAGATGGCTGGTGAGCAGAACAGCTTCACTTGCTGACCGGCATCCACGAGCAGCTCGCTGGCAGCCTCACAGAATGCCTTGATCAGGTCAACTGCATTGCTTGAGGTGATTGCTTCGCTGAACTCAAAGAGGTTGCCAATAGAAGTGGAGATGGTTGGTGTGGTGGCACCAATCTCACTCGCTGTGATGGTGTCGAAACCATTGAACAGGTCTGCACTTGTAGTGCCGTTGTCGTTACGTTTAGCATCCCAGATGTGCGACTGCAAGTTGCCACCGAGTTTAGCTGTCAGATAAGAGAGCACTCGCAAGGCGATATCCACGTTTTTCAGATTCTCACCTTTGGTGATGGCGCTGTCATAGATGCTCTTGACCACGCTGTTAGGCGAGAACTTCTTCACCACGCTACCCAGGAAGGTGTAGAGCGTGCGTCCCTTGATGTTCATGCCATCGTTGTCGATGCGGGTCTCGCTGTAGGGGCCCAGGTCAATGTTGCCAGTGAGCTCGCCCACAGTCTCCGCATAGCGGATGCCACGGCGCACGGTCATGTGCTGCACGGTCTCCTGCATGGCGTGCACAGGCATTTGAAGCAGTTCTTTGCGGAATTTGTGGCCACTCAGAGCAAGAGCTTCAGGAGTGATTGTCATTTGTCCCATATTAAATCAGGTCTTTGATAGAGTTAAACATGTCTTTGCTGTTGTGAGGTTGGTTGTCTGTGTCAGCTTCGTCAACCTTACTCGTCTCGTCTGCAGGAGCAGCTTGCAGGTTCTTTACCTGCTGCTCGAGGTTGTCAATAGTGTTGTCGCGCTCAGCGATGGTTTTGGCATCGTCGGAGTGTTGCGACTCGAGGGCATTCAGGCAGTCTTCAATCGCCTGCATTTGGTCGGCAGTGAGAGTCACTGAGCCGTCCTGGCTGGCGAGGGTGTCAACCTTGAGCACGCTCGCCACGGTCTTGAATTCTTTTTCCATGTTCACGATAATTGTGCTAGTGTATTCATTACACATAGCGAGTTTGTCTTTTGGGGATATCATGTCCTTGATAGCCTTCAAGGAGTCGAAGATTGCTTGCAGCATACCGCCACGGTCGGGCTGTATTTTCAGCCCGGTCAGTGGCAGTCCTGCAGCGTTGAATTTCTTGGCGAGCGCGTTGGTCAGTTCTGGAGCTTCGTCATCTTCTTCAAGAATCTCGTCAATGAACCCCCAGTCAAGAGCCTCTTGTGCGGTGAGCCACTTGCTCTCTTTGAGCAGATCGAGAAGCTCTTCTTGCGAGTGGTTTTTGCAGCGCGAGGCGTACATGGCGGCAAGAACGGTGTCAATCTTCGCATTCTCCTCCATGTTCTTCTTCAGCTGGTCGATGAGTGCCTCCAAGTCAGAGGCATTCATCTGATTCCACACAAACACCTCGTTGGAGCATTGATGCACCAGGAACAGCGCATATTTGCCCATAACAATGTGCTTGGCACCCATAGCGATGATCGTGGCAGCACTTGCCACGAAGCCATGCAGGTAGGCGGTCACGTCGCCGTGGTCGATGAATTGTTGGCGGATGTCTAGTCCGTCGTCCAGTGAGCCACCGAGTGAAGATATCTTCACGTCAACGTGCTGGTCGGCGTACTCCGACAGGCGGTTTCGAATCTGTCTTTTGCTATTGCCACACCAGCCGCCGATGTAATCGTCAATAATAAGTTGGTAGTCCATTGTAAGATAATTTGTTGCAAAGATAAATGGGTTAACAAAAGTGCAAAAATACTGATCAAGCCTTAATTTTAAGGATATTCAGCGGTGTTTGCCACGATACAGTGATCTTCTTTCCGCTTTGCGATGTTGCTTTGTCGGGGAAGTCATTAGCAACAGTTGTAACCGGGAATGGTTGCTCGGTTGTGCCGATAAGGTATTGATCGCCGGTGACGGTAGTAATGCGCCATGCCAGTCTTCGGTTGTCAACAGCAAAGTCGCTAGTTGTGCGAGCTGTAAGCTTGACTGTAGTCAAACGGCTGCCATTGTCAACTGTTTGACTCACTTCCACATCTGCAAGCCCAACCAGGCACAATTCGATAAAGTTGCGCCAGTATTTTAGAGCGGCCCCATTATTGCCAAGCAGCACCATGTTGCTCAGATAACGAGTCTCAATGAACTCGACTCGGTAGATGTTCTGTAATAGTTGTGTCATATTGTTTAAGTTTGTGCAGAGTTGTGCAAGGTTGTGCAAGGTTGTTCACGTTTCCGAAAATCAAGGGTCTTTGTCTGAATTATTTCGGGTGAAATTTTGCAGATTGATGCCTCTTTTTTTGTAAGCCTCGCGGATGCGGTAGTATTTCTGCCTGACCGTCTCCACACGATCGAGACCGATGCCGTGCATTTCGCACCAGGCTGCGATGCGTGTGTTCACACCAATGTTGATGGAGTCAATAGGACGAAGCTCGTTCCACAGATTGCGCGTGAACAGGTCCATGATAGCTTCACGCACGGCTTTCTTGCCGCTATCGGTCATATAGTTGTAGCTCTCTGGAGGCTTGGCTTTGCTGTCGGGAATATATATAGGTGTCATACCTTCGGCAGCAGTTTCAGGCTTTTCGCCCTCTGGTGTCTGCTGGATGAAGGCGCGGATCACTGCGTTCTCATTTGAGCCGTTAGGGAATCGAACAGGGCAGCCCAGTGTGTGTGTCAACCACTCACTGAGATACTTTTCCAGCTTTATATAGATGACGAATTGGCTCATAGACACCGCAAAGGTACTAATTTTATTGGATTCGGCATCATCTTGACGAAAACAAAAAAATATCTTTGGCGAACATATTTTCAGAGCTACATGCGCTACAATCGCCAACAAAACCATAAAGCATTGAAAAAGAGTAAAATATAAAAACTACAATATAATTGGAGAGTGCTACATTTGTAGTATTTGTATATGATATGTAGTAAAAGTCTATAATATGTAGTAAAATGTAGCGCGTTGTAGCGCATTGTAGTCGGTGTGTAGTTTGCTTAAATCGTTGTTTTTCTGCATTGTAGCCTCTGTATCTTATGTAGCAGACAAAACCACCTCAAAAAAATAAAGTGTTTTGCTCTCGGCAGACAAAAAGCCCCACGGCCGTGGGGACCGTGGGGCGCAAGTCTGCAAATGGTCGTAAGTGTGTCAAATCAAACGAGACGCAGACTTGAAAATTCTCTACCCAGTTGGTGAATGCCAGCCTCTATTTTGCAAAGTTGTGCATCGCTGATGTATGTGCCCCCGCGCTTGTATTGGCGCAAAAGGCTGTCGTTGATGCCTACCATCTTGGCGAAGGCACTTACATTGATTACACTATAGTATTCAAAGAGAGAGCTCACGTCAAAGTAGAACTCTGGTTCTTCGGTCAGTTCAACGGGTACAGGTTGAGCATCCTCTTTATAGGACTCAATGATTTCCTCGATTGAATTCATGAAGTCGCTCTTGGCTTCGGCAACAGTGTCACCGGTGCCGATGAGCTGCACCATGTCACCCGTCATGTTGTAGGCGATATATGTGCCGTCGCTTTGTTTCTCAATTTGAACTTTCATAATAGTATCGTTTAATCGTTAATAATCTATTTAATGAGGGGGGGGAGGGGTGCTCCCCCTTTCTTTTAGAACCCGATGACTTGTTTCAGTCGCTTCATCAATCCTGGTCTGACCTCTTGGCTCCAGTGTCGCTCAATTTGGATTTTTACACCTGTCGTCGGGTTGACGTACTCATCATGTTTCTTGCCGTGCTTCTTAAACTCGAAGCCATGTTCAACGGCGATTTTCTTAAGTTCTGACCATTTCATATTAGTCGTTCGTTTGATTTGACAATGTAAAGATATAACAAAAATGTTATATAACAAATTTATTAGACATTTTTTTTCAAGAAAAGTGCTTTTTTTCTCTCGACAATCAAGTTTTAGTAAGGAATGATCTGCTGTTTTGGCTCTGGGCGTGGTTCTTCGAGGTCATCTTCCACACCACTGGCAACCACTTCCAGGTTGATGCCATAATTGTCACGAACCATTTCATAGTCGAAGCAATAAGCACGGTCAACGCTGTCAGTGGTCTTCAGTTTATCGTTGCCCCATTCGTCTTTTTCAACGGTAGTTTCGTGCCGCCCGTCGATAATGTTCTTGAACCTCACAGAGCGCTTCAACCCGATATACTCTTTCGAGTTCTCAAGGTAGTATGCCAGTGTTTCGGCTGGCAAAGTTGTATCACCAACTTGCTTGCCGTTGCGTTTGTATAGCATGAACAACCTGTTTTTGCGCAGCAGCAACACCGGTCGTGCCCTGGACCACTCAATAACATTGGTCGTGTCACATTTGAAGCGTGAGACATACCTAATTTTGAAGTCGCTGTCCTTGAATATCTGACCGTCTTGCATAAGATATGCCACCACATTCCAAAAGTTTGACAGTTCATTACTTGACTTGCACTCGCTATTTTGCATCAGCACATGGTCAACGCATATCTTAAGCAGGTCGTTGTATTCAAGAGGCAGGTCAAGCACTCCGCTGAGCGTGCGGAAGGCTGCCAGTGGTACACACCAGTTCCGCAAGATGCGGTCTTGCACATCCTCATGTCGAGTGTTTTCAACTATATCACTGAACGCAGTGTTATAGTTGCCGACAAATTCAGCCTCAAACTTCGCGCGATGTTTGAGGATCTGCAAAGTGATATGCGATAAGCCACGCTTTCGGATTTCTTTTAGTTCCTCGAATTTTTGCTTTGCTTCATCGCTGAACACACTTTTGTTGAATGTGAGGAATATCACACGGGTGAACAATGCGATATCAGCGGTCGGCATTTCCTGACCGCTAAGGATAACACCACAGTCAACGGAAGTTATCTCACGTTTCTTTTCCTCCCAATTCATGCGGCTTCTACCGCTGCCATCCCATAGACCTTTCAAGAATTCAATCTTTAGGTAGTCGATTCCGTTCTTGTATTCATCAATATGTACAAGGGCATTGGCGCATTGGGCAACAATCTCACCCATTGCTGGCACTGTAGAGTTCTGAATGTTTGGCGGTGTGTTATCGATGATAAAGAATGACATCAGCGAGTGACCCAGCTCGCTCTTACCTGAGCCGACAGGGCCGAATAGGTTGAGGATAGGGAAAGCTTTTGTGAACCCAGCAACAACATCACGAAACAAAGTTGCCAGCAAGAAGCAGATGCCGACTTTGGCATTGTCTCCAAAAACATCTATGAGTTTGACGGCATAGTCTCTAAGTGATATGCCATTCAGAGCCAGGTGAACAAACTGCCGTTCAAAGGCGAAATACTTTTGGTTGTCACGATAGATAAGGCTGTTTGATGGCAGATAGAAGTTGCCCAATTCATCACCAAGCCGGACAATGCCATAATCATCTGTGGTATGCCAGTTGCCATTGTAGAAGCAGCCATTGCCATAAGCAAAAAAGCCTTTGCTTTGCCAACCTAATTGTGTTATCTCAATGGCTGTTTCAGTCTTTTCATAGAGGAACATTTTCAATTTAGTGAGGTGTTCTTCTTTAGCCAACCAGATGAAGTTGCCAAGACCCTCAATTTTCTGCCTGAACTTACCGAGTGATGATAACTCATCTTGTTTGAGTTCTATAATTTCAGATATGCCTCGATAGTTTGTGATGCGGTAGAGTCGTTTAGGCAGTAATGGGTCTTTGATGTGAAACATCGGCTCCATTACAAAGTTGCTCCATTGGCACTCTCCATCCTTGCCGATAGACCAGTAGCAGTGGCCACTCTCGTAAAACCCATATTTAGCCAGCAGCTCTTTGTTGAGAAGTTGTGCTTTGTCAGCCGAAACTTTCTCCTCTTTGTTCGCCTTGCGAGCTGCATTCAGTGCAGACTTCCACAAAGCTTTGTCGGGGTATAGCTTCTGCAGTTGCTTCAAAAGCATCTGCACCTTGACATCATCATGAATGATGGCCAATAGGTTTGTCAGCTCATTCACCACGGCACTCTTGGCTTCGACCGTCTCGCAAGGTTCAAAGAGAATTTCGGCATACCACACTATGAAGTCTTTCTCCTCGATGGCAGCGAGCACGGCACCGCTGGTTATATAGCTGTCGGGGTCACGTTTCTCGTCAGGATCCTCTGGGATTTCTTTGACGGTGACACCCAAGCCGGCTTTCAGTGCTATCATGCCATTGGCGCACACGAACTTCTTCCCTGCACCCATCTTCTCGCCGTGCTTTGGTGGGTCAGCGTCAGGGATGAAGCAGACCCGGTTGGCGTGTTTGTGCAGCTGCTCGAAGTGTGCTGCACTCCATGCACCGCCCAGCGAGGCTACCGTGTTGGTTATGCCGATGCTTTGCAGCTTGATGACATCTGGTGCACCTTCCACGAGGTAGAATCTATCCTCTTTGCGTGCTGTTGTGATAGCGTTGTCTATGCCGAAGATAGTTTCTTTCTTCTCATAGACTGCGCTCGTAGGACTGTTGATATATTTAGCCTTGCTCTCACCCAGTGCGCGAGCGGTAAAGCCGATGATGCGCCTGAATCTGTCACGAATTGGAATCATAAGCCGGTCACGGTAGAAATCATAGATGTCACCGTGTTCACCTCTGCGAAGCAAGCCAAGTTCTATCATCAACTCAATGGGCTGCCCAGCCGGTTTCGCTGCCTGGTAAAGCGAGTCACGTGTCCCGTCAGCGAAGCCAATACCGTTCTCTGCAACATATTCAGCGCCCCAGCCGCGACTTTTGACTGCATAGTTCAGTGCAAACTTCGCCTTGTCGTTGTCTGCTGTAATGGCTTTGACGTAGAATTGGCCAGCCCATTGATTGATGGCAAGCATAGCTTCTCGCTTTTGCTGTGCCTGTATTTCTTCTGCAGTGCGAATGTCGCGTGTATCTTCTATTTTGATCCCGTAGAGCTGTGCAAGGTCTTTAACTGCCTCGGGGAAGGTGAGGTGTTTATACTTCATCACGAAGTTAATCACGTCGCCACCGTTGTCCCCCTGGGGGCACCCCCCGAAGCAATGCCATGTTTGAGTGCGCGGGTTGACATGGAACGATGGCGTGCGCTCGTTGTGGAACGGGCAACAAACCTTATTGCCCCGACCCAATGAACCCATGCATCTTTCTACGACATCAACAATGTCGGCCCGGTTCAGAACTTTTTCTATATCTCTCTCGCTGATCATGGACTCATAGACTGATATTAAAGTTATACAAATCGCCATTGGCTGTGCCGTTGGCGTTCATGCACACACCGAAACAATTCCACCTTACACGGCGCTTACGCTTGCGGTAAACACCTCGCACCTTGCGTTTGGTGGGCTGCATGATTGTCCCGATAACAACATTGACCCAACCGTCTTCGAGGTAGATTTCTTCAAATTCAATATCATCTCGTCTTCTGATGGCTTTTTCCCAATCAGCTATTTTATGTCCGATATAACTCATGTTAGTCTTGGTCTTTAAAGTGAGCGATAATCTGGTTGGTATGTTTAAAATGCAGTCGAGCCTTGATGTTGGCCACATGGCGTGATACGGTGTAAACCGAAATCATAAGCTCATTGGCTACCTCGAGTTTGTCATAGCCTCTGCCTAAAAGCAGTGCAACTTCTCGCTCTCGAGGCGAGAGTGTGGACTGTAGTCGGGGGCGACAAACGCAACCCTCAAGCCGGCACTCTCCACGCATGGGGCATTTCACTTCCTCTATGTGCAAGCCACCCATGGCATCGACATCGGCATGTAGTGCGTCGTATTCGCCAAAATTACAGCGGATAAAGCGGTGCACAATGCGGTATTCATAGAATGAGCGGTGGCGCTCGCTGGTAGAGTAGAGTTCGCTTAGTGCTTTGAAAGCATCTGGGTAGAGCTCTTTTATGGTCACAATCATCTCTTCGATGAGTGGTCTGCATGACTCATCGAGTATAAACATCGGTTTGCCCTCGGGCTTGCAACACACCGAACCATCAGGCGTGTTGTAAAATTCAATTTTCTCGATCATCTTCTTGGTATTTTTGTATATAGTTCATGATGGCTTCTTCTTCCAGTTTTTTGAAGGTGTTATACTTCATCTTTTGGAAAAAGGTGGAATAGGCGATGCCAGTGATGTCAATAACATCTTTAATGAATTGACTCTTTGCTTTTTGGTCAAGTTTGTTGTAGTAGTCAATAATAACCATAATCGTATTTTTGTTAATAAAAATTTGGTCGCTCTAAAAAATAGAATTAATTTTGGAGTACAAATTTAAATAGATTTGCGAAAACCAACAAAATATTCTTGGTTTTCTTAAAGTTAAATTATATTAAAATTATTGGTTTCTATGTACAACGGTAAAGTTATCAGTGTGTTGCTAAAAGAACGTGGAATGAAAGCCAAAGATTTATTGGAGCATCTTCATCTCCAAACCAATGGCTCAATATCTTCACTCGTGCGTGGCAATCCCACAGCAGAACGACTAGAGAAAATCGCAGATTTCTTTGACGTGCCGATTGATGCGCTGTTTCAGCGCAGCAAGAGTTACGGTTACAATGTGGTGGGCAATTCTAATAATGTAGCCAACATAACCATTGGCGAATTGCGTGGAAAGGCTAAATCTTTAGAACAAATTATAGAGGAAAAGGATAAGCGCATTGCTCTACTGGAGGAGATGGTTGAACTGCTAAAAAGGCAACAAAATCCATAGACGTGTTATAGACGAAAGGCTCGAAAATTTGTTATCAAGAAGTGTGCAAGTGGTTGATGGTTAACCAATGGAATAATGACGAATACTAAAAATTTATTCTTGTCCTCTCCGCATCAAACGGTTGTGATTCATATCGCAGCCGTTTTTTGTTTTTATGCGGCACCAAACTCACTTAAGCGTTGGTATAAAAAAATAAATAAAAAGTTGTATTTGTATATAACTTTTATTATCTTTGCACTATGAGAAAAATAATCGCGTATAAAGGCTACTATCAAGAGTTTATGTCTTCGCTTTCAGACAATGAGCGTAAAAAGATTATGCGTGCTTTATTGTTGTTTGAAACAGAGGAAAAAATGCCTCACCATTACATTAAATATATTCGTGATGGACTTTATGAGTTTAGAGTCACCTATGGCAATAATGAATTTCGATTATTTTTCATTTTTGACGGAGAGCAAATAGTAGTGCTTTTTAACTGCTTTCGCAAGAAATCGCAGAAAACGCCAAAGAAAGAAATAAACAAAGCATTAAAATTGAAAGGAGAATACTATGAACAGAAAGGATAATCAAATTTATGATGTTAGTGCCGAACTGGCTCGTGAGTTTGGAGAATTGGGCAGCGAAAGTCGCGAACAAGCAATCGCTCATGCCTGGGAGGAATATAATGCACAAATTCTACTTGACGCGAGAAAAAATGCAGGTTTAACGCAGGCTGAACTCGCCGCAAGAATTGGAGCAGACAAAGGTTATATATCACGCCTTGAACGTGGGCTGACCATACCAACAGTTTCAACGCTCTACAAAATTGCGGCCGCAATGGGGTTGTCTGTAACATTACAACCAGCGCAGTAACTTTGGTTAAGAATTGTTATTCTGACCGGTTTGTAAACATTTGTCCTCACCGCATCAATCGGCTGTAATTCATATCGCAGCCGTTTTTTGTTTTTATGCCGACTCCAAACTCACTTGAGCGTCGGTATTTGTTTTAAACCACAAGTCTAAAGTTGTCGGTTGGGTTGTTCTTCTGCAACTTTGGTTATGCGCCTGATGTTGTTGATGCGATGATTGATAATCAGCGGCACACGTTCCACTACCACCATAGAGGTATCGAGCCCCAATGCTTTCGGATCGTCAATGCCAATCTTGCTGATGAGCGAGTAGAGGTTCATTAACAAGTTCTGTTGGCGATTGACGGAGTTCTCTGGGTAATACACGCGGTGAATGATGATGAAACGGAAATCGCCAGGAATACCGTTTTTGCGGAGCGATGGATAGGCACTGGTCAAATCCACCTTCTTACTGGCCACAAGGTCCTCCACCACTTGTCTCAGGTATAGGCTTACCCTGGGTTCTATGCGGAAACCTATGTGCATAGTCACGTTGTACAGGGTATTGGGAATCAACGTCTCGCAGTCGTACTCCAGCGTGTCAGGTGTGTCGACAAACTCCATATTGATAAGCCAGTAATGGTCAGCACGTTTAGGTTGCTTGTTGATGATTGAATAGAGCAACTTGTCATCTACGGCGCCTTCCTTGTTGGCATGGTTGATATAGACAAGGTTGGAAGCGTATTTAGGGATGCTCCCATCGGCTTTGATGTCGGAGATGATCTGATAATAGTCGTCCAGCGGTTTGGCGCTGATGTAATGGCGGCGTATCTTTATGGCACGAACCCACACATACATCGTCAGGAACAATATACTGCCAATAAGCATCGTACACCATCCTCCTGCGAGAAACTTTGACAGATTGGCTGCAAGAAATACTCCCTCGATGGTGCAATATGCGCCAATAAACAGTATCATGATGAATCGCGATACACCCTTTGTGTGCAGGTAGACGCCAAGCAGCAATGTGGTCATCAGCATAGTGATGGTGATGGCGAGACCGTAGGCAGCCTCCATATGCGAGGAGTCGCGAAACAGTAGGATGATGAGAACCACACCGATGTACATGGCAAGGTTGATTGTAGGGATGTAGATCTGCCCCTTTACATAGGTGGGATGTTTGATTCGCATTCGAGGCCAGAAATGCAGGTTCATGGCTTCGCTTAATATGGAGAAGGTGCCGCTGATAAGTGCCTGACTCGCAACGATAGCCGCTCCCGTGGCCATGATGATGGCGAAGAACAGCATGCTCTGTGGCATGATGGAAAAAAACGGATTGACGGAGGATGCTGTCTGGGCATGGGTCAGCACCCATGCTCCTTGTCCCAGATAGTTGAGAATGAGCATGGTTTTCACAAAAGCCCAGCTGATGGTGATGTTCTTCCTTCCACAATGGCCTAAGTCAGAGTAAAGAGCTTCAGCACCAGTGGTACAGAGAAATACTGCACCCAGAATTAAAAACCACTGTGGGGATTTTGCCAGCAGAATAACTGCATAATAAGGATTAAAAGCCTTCAGTATCAGAGGATAATATGTGATGCTGATAATTCCCACCATGCCAAGGAGCAGGAACCATAGCAACATGAATACTCCAAACGACTTGCCTATGCTCTCTGTGCCAAACCTTTGAACGAAGAAGATGATGGTGATGATGGCAAGCGTGATGGGAATGACAGGCAGATTTGGGCTGATGCTTTCGAGCCCTTCAATGGCTGTAGTGACCGTAATGGCAGGCGTGATAATTCCATCTGCTAACAGTGTGCTGGCACCAATGATAGCCAAGATGTAGACCCACTTACTCTTGAGGCGACGAAGCAGAGCGTAGAGGGCGAGGATGCCTCCTTCGCCATTGTTGTCGGCACGCAGAGCCACACATACATATTTGATGGTGGTCTGTAGGGTGAGTGTCCAGATGATACAAGACAATGCCCCTAAAATGGTACTCTCGTCGATGGTTTCGCCTGTATGTAGGATAGCCTTCATCACATAAAGGGGTGATGTGCCGATGTCACCAAACACGATGCCTAAAGTAATGAGTAATCCCAGGAAGCCTACTTTATTATGGTTGCAGTTTGTTGAAATTTCTGTATTTTCACTCATAAGTGTTATCATTTTGATATTTTTGCGCGCAAAAGTATCAAAATGCGAGTTGAAACTATGATTTATTTAACAAGAATTATCGGATTTAATATTCTTTAAAGTCATTTATCTGAGAGATGAAATCAATGGATTGTTCATTAGGGAAGGCTTTTACGTCAAGATTGGTGGCGTATCAAAGGATGTATTTGAGAATTTCGTTGAAGAGGTTTTTGTTTTTCATTTGAAGGTAGCGCATGATGTGTTCGATGAGATTCTCATTGATGTTGTAATTTAAATTGTAAAAATCACCTGGCACACGTTCGCCTGAGTAGTCATAACCATATTCTTTTGTGCACACGCAGAATTGTGGCTTATCGTCATCAATGTTGGTGTCAATCGTTAGGCCAGAAGGACAGAACTTGCAATTCTCTATCATGTATTGTTTGAACTCTTTGGTGAAGAACACATCGTCGAGCATTTTATCATACTTAAATTTGAACTGTAACTTTTCTTCTTTTGTCATACTTATCAGCGGTTAAAATGGTTAATAAACGAATCACATCACCATTATAGTAACAAAGAAAGAAAAATTCAAAATAAAATCAAAAAAAACACCTTGCCTTTACTGTCAGGGTGTTTTTTTTGATAGGGTGGGGGTTATTTTTGGTGGATGCAGATTTTTAGGCCGGGGTCGCTTTTTTGGAGGATTTGCACCATGAAGTCTTCTGGCACTGCCACGCACCCTGCTGTCCATGGGCTTTCGCTGGTGCAGTGGAAGAAAATGGCGGCGCCCAGTCCGGGCGTGTTGCTGTCGTTGTAGGTGGTGGCTACGCCGTAGTTGTAACTGGGCACATATTTAATCATGTGTTCGCCACGGCATCGGTGGTGCTTTTCTTTGGCGTTGATGATGGTGTTGTAGTAGCGTCGGTCGCCACATGCCCAAATGTCGGGCGTCACGTCCACGTATGGAATGGAAGTGCCGGGATTCGCTTTGATGCCAAACGCCTCACGGATTCCGAAGTTGCCTTCTGGTGTTTTCTTGTCGCCCTGGCGTTTTTTCCCCAATCCGTATCTGCCGATGTGTGCCGTGTCGGCACGTTCCAGTAGCCAATGTTGTTGCGCGTCTTTGATGTAAAATTCTGCCTCGGCATTGCAGCCCTCCGTGCATTTCACCAGCACAATTTGATGTGTGGTGGTGTCGGTGGCGTATGTGTCGAGAATTTCTGTCCACTTGTCGGCGTGGGCAGCGCTTGCGATTGTTAAAAGAATGGCGGTGAATAGTATTCTGATATTCATTTGAATTGGCGTTGTCTTTATTTGACGATGATGACTGTGTCTTGCTGTGGAATGGGCACTTGATGCTCAGCCTTTTCGGGCAAGAAGTGGCTGATAATGGCGCACGCAAGCACAAGCAGCAGGAAAATCAAGAGGCTCAACGCATTGCGTTTCTTGATTTCTCTAATTTTCTTTTTCTCTTTTTCGATGCTGTAATTTGTGTTCATAACGCTGCAAAGTTACAAAAAATCTGCTTTCTCAATACCTTAATAATTGTCAAAGAATGAAATACTTAACGCAATGGAAGGTAAGAATGCACCAATTTAAACCGTTTTCAAACCTATTGGCACCTAATTTTTAGGGCGTTAATCTGATTTAACACGGCGTGGGGCTTGCATGATGTTTTTTGCCGTGCATTTGAGGGCAGGTTGGTAAAATGAGAGGTCGAGGGCGGCGATGGTGCGCATTAGTTCATCGTTGAGTTCGGGATAGAACGAGCAGAGCCGATGGGCAATTTTCATGCACAGTGCCTGAATGCTGGGAGGGGTGCTGAGGCGCACCATTTGGTCGAGGCAAAAATCCAGAAAATCGGTGCGCAAACACTCCTTCGTCAGTGGCAGACGCACGATGAGGTTGAGGGTGAGCCTTCGTAGCGAATCGTTGGAGGTGGATAGTGCGATGTCAATCAATTCGTCGAGCGCAGGCAGCAACTGGCTAAGTTCGCGGTCGGTGGCTTTTGTCAGCACCCAAGCAGCGTTGCGAGCCACGTGCGCATCGCCATCGTGCAGCAGTGCCACAAATGCCACAAAATCGCCACTCCGCTTCAGCCAAGCATAGGCTTCAAGAACCATTTCGATGCCAACGCGTGGCTGTGCGAGCCGCATCCGTATGTCGTCAATATCCACCACCTCCATTATTTTTGAAAGTTTAGCCTGAGCACCCGAATGGGGCGGTTTGCTCCAGTGTATAGACTTTCGTCGAAGCACTCCTCTCCAGTTGCCACAAATCCACATTTCTCCATCACACGCCCCGAAGCGGGATTGTCGGTAAAGTGTCCGCTAATTATCGAACTGATGCCGGTGGTGGATTGTATGTGGTTGAGCATCAACTGTAGAGCCTCAGTGCAAAATCCCTTGTTCCAAAACGGCTTAGCCACCCAATAACCCACCGTGGGTTCGTTGGGCAGTGCAGGCAGATTGCAATCGCACGACGAGCCATAGCCCATTGCGCCAATCGCCTCGCCAGTTTCACGCAGCACGATAGCCCAAGTGGTGTCGTTGTGAAACACGGTGCGAATGATGTCGAGACTCTCTTCCACCGATTTGTGTGGAGGCCATCCGCCTCGTGGTCCCACATCGGGGTCGGATGCGTATTTGAAAAGTGCTTCGGCATCGCTGTCGGTCCAAAAGCGCAGTAGTATTCTATCTGATATGAGTGTCATTTTTATTGTGATTTTATTGTTTCCAGCGTTTAAGCATCGGGAAAAATCCACGCATCATCTGCTTGTATTGCTTTGGAAGTTGCATTTTGCTAATAATGCACAACACGCAAAATTAATCTTTTTCTTGAAAAATCCCCACCATTTCCCCCGATTTTAACAAAAAACCAGGCGGAGTTGCTAAATTTTTTGGCAATGATATACATGTTGTCCCTGTAAATTATCGGGAGAAAGCGAGGTGAAACTTGCTTTTCCTCCTTTTTTGTAGGTGTTGTTAAGAAAAAAGGTGTATTTTTGTGGAAAATGACTATTTATTGTATATGGAAAACGATAAGAAAATAATTATTACAGAGTCTGAACTCAAAAACATTATACGAGAGAGTGTAAAAAAAACCTTAGTAAAAGAAGGCATCGACGTTGATGGGGAAAATATGACAGTCGGGTTTAATCCGAATCATCAAAAATATGTTAACACAAACGACCCATGGGAACCATATCCAATTTACAACAACATAGATGGGTATAAAGTTATTTCTGTCTTTGAAAGAGAGATAACAGATGATAAACAGGATGGAAATCCGCTTATTTATGCATTAAAATCATTAGCAAATGGCGAGAGATGTCCAAAATGGAGTTTTAGAAATAAAAACTTTGATATAATGGCGTTACTAAGGCGTTTTGTTGCAGTAACAAAAGAATTAAAAGAAGAATTTGATGTGATTATTACAACGCCATCATCAAATCCTTTAAACACTGAAATCTTACATAGAATAATCCGTATAATTAATCACGAAAATTCATTTGAAGAGTTCTTTATCAAATTTACAGCGAATGAAGTTTATAGAGATTTCATTGATTCAGAATGGTTGACACGTACTTATCCAAACGAGGCGCAATGCAAGAAGATGCATTCAAATATTTATAAAGCAATCTGTAAAATGAATCTACCAAAAGAGCAAAAAGGAAATGATGGTATATTTTCATATAAATTTTTAAAACCATCAGAATTGAGAAACGCTATTGTCCAATCTATGTATATTAATGACGACTTTCGTGATGAATTAACGTATGGACCATTAATAAACGGTAAGAAAGTATTAATTATTGATGATACAGTCACATCAGGTAAAACTATTTCTGATTCCGCTGATGCAGTTAAAGAAATGTATGACCCTATATCAATTACATTTTTGACACTATTTTCACCTTTAAAAAAATGATGTTCGCGGTGAGAATAAATGAAATCTATTGCATTAAGATAAAATTACATCTTACAAAAAGACCGTACTTCTGAATGGAGTGCAGTCTTTCTTCTTTGGTCTATTCGTATAAAATAGTTTACAGGGACAACATGTATATCATTGCTAATTTTTTTGGCGACTTCGCTTGTTTTTTTTGTTTAAGTTGGGGGTGGTGTTGGGTGGTAATTTGGGGGGAAATTGTTAACTTTGTAGGTTGAATGCGCGAGGCGTGGGTTTTTTTGATGCGCGCGCGTTGCGTAGGCTTTTTTTTTAGATTGGAGGTGGCGTGATGAAGATTGTTAGCAATCGCTTTGTTCCGTTTCCAGGATTTAAGGCAGTAAATCTCCTGGGCGTGATGTTTGTGCGCCGTGGCTTTCGGGTGACGGATATTGACATTAGGCATGAGCAAATTCACTCCCGTCAGATGCTTGAACTGGGTGTGCTGCCGTTTTACGTGCTGTATGTGGTGGAGTGGCCGATGCGTGGCGATGCCTATCGCAGCATTTCGTTTGAGCGTGAGGCTTACGCCCATGAGCATGATGCCGACTACCTCAGTCGCCGCCACCACTATGCGTGGCTACATTATTTTAGAAACAAGAAAAAACAACGATAATGATAGTAGATATTGAAAAAAACAAACAGGAGTTTAACGATTTACTCCGCAGTGTGGGTCGTGAAGGCACCGACTATTTGATTGAAGACCTCGAAGATTTGGGCTTTTACGATGCTCCGTCGAGCACGCGTTTCCACTTGGCGTGCGATGGCGGTAATGTGCAGCACTCGCTCAACACATGCCGCGCCGGCTTGATGCTTCGCGAACAAATCATTCAGATGCGCCCCGAAATGGAACGCGAATTGCCAAAAGACAGCGTGATAGTGGCTTGTCTGCTCCACGATGTGTGTAAAGCCGACGTGTATAAGAAGGTGGTGAAGAAGCGCAAAGACCAATACGGCAACTGGGTTGACGTGAAGGGATTCGATGTGGACTACAGCAATTTCCCAATGGGCCACGGCGAAAAGAGTGTGATAGTGGTGCTGCGCAGCGGTTTCGACATTCACGACGATGAAATGCTTGCTATTCGTTGGCACATGGCGGCTTGGGATTTGGCGTTCCAAAGCCCCGAACAAAAAAACAATATCAACACAGCCCGCGACAAACACGCCCTCTGCGGCTTGGTGCAACTCGCCGACGGCATCGCCGCCAACCTGATAGAGTGGGGCACCGACCAGGAGGAAATGCTGTACTAAGAAGTTAAGGAGTTAAGAAGTTAAGGAGTTAAGAAGTTAAAGAAGTTAAGACGATACTTTTGTGGGTGAAATTTAACTGCACTTTGTGAGATCTGTGGGATCTGTGTGAGGCACCCCCAACCGATACGCTTATGAAAAAGATATTGATTTCAATGGTTTTTGCCTTTGTGGCAATGGTGGGTCAGGCATTGACCCACGAGGTGGCGCAGAAAGCGGTCGATGCTTTCGGCACCGATTCCGCCCTCACTCACGGCTCGGTGACGGTGGCTGTGTATGATATTGATGCCGACACGCTTGTGGCAGGCTTCAATCCCGACATGTCGTGCATCACGGCTTCCACTATGAAGACCGTCACCTCGTCGTCGGCACTGTGCCTGCTTGGTCCTAACTTCACGTTCAAAACTCGCGTGTATCTGAATGGCGAGCAGAAGGGCAAGAAATTCAAGGGCAATATCCACATTGTGGGTGCAGGCGACCCTGCGCTCGGCAGCGTGTTCTTCCCCAATAGCCCCGACATTGTGCAGGAAATTATCGGCAAACTCAAAGGAAAAGGTATTGAGAAAATTGAGGGCGAAATCACTGTGGATTCTTCTATGATGCCTTCGCCAGCCTCTAATGGCTGGTGGGACGTTGGCGATTTGGCGTGGAGCTACGGTATGGGTATTCACGGCTTCAACTTCTTCGACAATCGCTCCAACTTGAAGTTCACGGCTAAAGATGGCGAAATCCTCAACGCCCGCTTCGAGCCAGCAGTGCCAGGCGTACAGATTATCAACCGCCTGAAATCGGCGAAGAATGAAGATGACATCGATTTGCGTTTGGAAGAAGCCGACCCTGCTATCGTGCTCTACGGCACCGCCGCCAACCGCGACTATAATATGTGTGTGGCAATCCCCACGCCATCGGCTTTGTTTATCGACAGCCTTTCGCGCGCATTGGTTGCCAATGGTTTCAAACTCAAAATCAAGCCAGTGAAACTGGAGAAAATGAAAAAAGCGGTGAAAGCGGATCTTGTGGTGCATCAGTCGCCTACGTTGGCAGCCATCATCACCTCGCTACTCGACCGCAGCGACAATATGTTTACCGAAGGCGTGCTCCGTGCCGTGGCTTACTATACCGGCCACGAGGCCACAGCGACTGCTGGTGTGCAGGTGGTGGACAGTCTCTGGCGCAGCAAGGGCATCGACACACGGGCTGTGTTTCAACGCGACGGTAGCGGACTGGCGCGCGCCAACAAGATTTCGGGCCGCTTCTTTGCGCAAATGCTCACCTATATGGCAAAGCACCCAGTTGAGGGCGTGACTTTGAGTCAACTGATGCCACCAGTGCGTAAACGCATAGGCAAACTCATTCCCCAAACGCCACTTGCCGAAAATATGGTGGTGAAAAGCGGCAGCATGAGCGCAGTGCAGAGTTTTGTGGGATATTATCCTGCCAAGCACCCAAAATACGCTTGGGCACTGATTGCCAACAACTGGAACGGAACCCGCGCCGACCTGCGAAACAAGATGGACGAGATGCTCATCAGCCTGTTCGGACAGCCCGAAATTGAATAAAAATGTGAAAGAGGCAAAAAAAATTCTTTTAAATTTGTATTTTACAAATTAATTTAATTATGTTTGCACCGAAAATCGTTAGCATACATAAAAATAAAAGTTATGGCTACTACTTACGGTAAACTGCTTCTCGCAGTCTATGAACTTGAGGGACTGCTACTTGTGCTGGAAAAGCATGGCGACGACACCCCCGCTTCTGTGGTTGAGCTTATCAAACAGAAGGCGGCATTTGTGGCTGAGGAAGCCCAAAGTGTTCAATTCCCCGATCAATCATCGGAGGAAGAAATGCTCGATGCCGCACTCGACGAGACCGACGACACCACCGATGTGCGTGCCGAGGTGGCTCAAGATGAAGTGGTGGATGAAGCACCAGCCGATGAACCTGAGGAAATCAGTTTTGCCGAAGTGGAGGTTGTGGCAGAGCCAGCAGCCGATGCAGAGGAAGCCATCGCTGATGAGGAACCTCCTATGTATGTGAAATGCCCTCAATGTGGCAAGGTGCTGCCTATGGGTTACACGTTCTGCAACGAGTGCGGCTGTTCATTGGGCGCAGATGAGCCAAACAATGACGACGAAGCGGCTGTGCCAGTGGAAGACGAAACCGCCTTCGTGGAACCAGAAGAAGAAATTACCGCTCCAGCAGCCTACGCAGATGATGACGAGGAGTTTGAGGAAGTGGAGACCGAAGATGAAGAAGAAATCACCGACGACGAAGATTACGACGACACTCCCGACGCCCTCAGCATTGAAGAAAAGTTGCATCGAGGCATTGCCAAGAACATGCGTTCGGCATTCTCGCTCAACGACAGCATTCGCTTCCGCCGCGAACTCTTTGGCGGCAGCCAGGCTGAATACAACGACGCTCTCGACATGGTGCAGTCGATGCACTCATTCGGTGAGGCTGAAGAATACTTCTACGACGACCTCGCTTGGGACCCTACCAGCGACGACGTGAAAGACTTTATGGAAGTGGTGAGAAAGCATTTCCTTTAAAAAATCCTCTAAGTACTAAGTGGATATTGTAAATAATAAGTATTGAAGATTTAAATTTATAATGGCTGGAAAACTATATATTGTTCCAACCCCAGTGGGAAATCTCGACGACATGACCCCGCGCGCTATTGCGGTGCTTCGCGACGCACATTTGGTGCTGGCTGAAGACACCCGCACCAGCGGTGTGCTGATGATGCATTTCGGCATCACCACTCCTATGCGTAGCCACCACAAATTCAATGAGCACGACACACTCCCTGCTTTGGTGGAAGAATTGCAAGGTGGCAGCATCATTGCGCTGGTGACCGATGCGGGCACTCCTGCCATCAGCGACCCCGGATTCTTGTTGGTGCGTGAGTGTCGCCGCCACGATATTGAGGTGGAGACCTTGCCGGGCGCAACGGCTTTCGTGCCAGCGCTGGTCAATTCGGGTTTGCCTTGCGAGCGTTTCACCTTTGAGGGCTTCCTGCCGCAGAAAAAGGGTAGGGCATCGCGATTGGAGTCGCTTGCCGCCGAGCCTCGCACCATGATTTTCTATGAATCGCCAATGCGATTGGTGAAAACGCTGGAGCAGATGGCTGAGGTGTTTGGTGCCGACCGTGAAGCGTCGGTGAGCCGCGAAATCTCAAAACTCCACAACACCACCCACAATGGCACACTATCCGAACTTGCCTCCTATTTCAAAGCCAACGCCCCACGCGGCGAAATCGTGCTGGTGGTGGAGGGCAAGGCTCCAGAGGCCACAGTGAAAGTGGACAAATACGCTAAATTCAAACAAAAGCATATTAATCAATTAAAAAATAATGAATTATGAAAAAGATTGTGTTAATGTCGTTGGCGTTTATCGCCGTTTCTTCGCTCTCTGTTTCATGTAATAAGGGTGCAGAAGACAAGAAAGTGAATACCGATTCACTCGAAAATGTGGAATTGAAAGGTGAACTTGCCTCAGTTACCGCTGCAAAGGATTCGCTCAACCTGCTGATGAACGACATCGCTGATGGTATGAACCAAATCATCGATATTCAAGATGTGATGAGCGTGTCGAATCTGAATTCCGAAACCGCTGACAAAAAGAATGCGCTTCGCGACCAAGTGGTGGCTATTCAAATGTTGGTGAAAGACCGTCAACAGCGTTTGGAAGCACTTGAAAAGAAATTGCAAGCATCTGGCGTGTATAACGACGACTTGAAAAAGCAAGTATCTACACTCAAGAAGCAAATTGACAACCAAGTGAAGATTATCAACCAACTCACTGCTGAATTGCAAGCCGCAAATGTGAAAATCGGCAAGTTGAATGTGCGCGTTGACTCTCTCCGCACCGAAAACACTCAAGTGAAGAACGACTTGAGCGTTGAAAAGCAAAATGTGGCAGCAGAGAAGGAACGCAACACCAACCTCACCAACACCATGAACGAATGTTTCTACGTGATTGGCTCTAAGAAGGAACTCAAGGAACAAAAGATTATCGAAACAGGTTTCCTCCGCAAGACCAAGGTGATGGAAGGCGACTACACCAAGTCATACTTCACTAAGGCCGACAAGCGTACACTCACCCAAATCAACCTCCACAACAAGAAGGCGAAAGTGATGTCGAAACACCCAGCCGGCTCGTATGTGATTGAGGAAGTGGGCGGTCAGAAAGTGCTTCGCATTACCAACCCTGCACGTTTCTGGGAATTGTCGAACTATCTCGTAGTAAAAGTAGGATAATATGCCATAAGGCTTAAATTATAGGGGCTTAATCACGTATTAAGCCTCTTTTATTTTTCGTGTCGTGAAAATAGTATTGGCATTTGATAAGTTTAAGGGCGTGGCCACTTCGCGTGAGGTGGCTATGGCTGCGCGTGACGCCATTCTCGGTGTGGATCCCGATGCCCAAGTGGTGCTGATTCCTTGTGCCGATGGGGGAGAGGGCACGATGGAGGCGCTATCGCCAGCACATTTGCAGCGTGTGAGTGTGGAGGTGTGCGGTCCATTGCCCGATATGCGTGTGAATGCCGCCTACACCATTTCGCACGGCACGGCTGTGATAGAGATGGCGGCTGCCAGCGGACTGGCGTTGCTTGCCGATTCGCAACGTGATGTGATGCACGCCACCACTCATGGCACCGGTATGCTCATTCGCCATGCTATAGCGCAAGGCGCACAGCGTGTGACGCTGGGCATCGGCGGAAGCGCCACCAACGATTGCGGTATGGGCATTCTCTCGGCTTTAGGCTTCCGATTTCTCGACCAGCAAGGGCGTGAACTCGCTCCATGTGGCGCAAATTTGGCGAAAGTGGCTCGCGTTGATGCCGATGCCGTTCCACAGCAGGTGCGCGACACGCAGTTCGATGTGATTACCGATGTGGACAATCCGCTCTGCGGCACGCATGGTGCGGCGGCGGTCTATGCTCCGCAAAAGGGCGCGTCGGCTCAGCAGGTGACGCTGCTCGACGAGGGCGCACGCCATTTCTCCCAGTTCATGCCTGCTGGCGTGGCTGAAGCCCCAGGCGCAGGAGCGGCTGGCGGTGTGGGAGCAGGACTGAAGGCATTTCTCAACGCCATTTTGCACCCTGGTGCTGATGCCGTGCTTCGGTTCCTGAAGGTGGACGAGGCGATAGCCGATGCCGATTTGGTGATGACGGGTGAGGGAAAAATTGACGCTTCCACCGCCCACGGCAAACTTCCCTACGCTGTGGCTCGGCTCTGCCGTAAGCGCACCGTGCCAGCCGTGGCACTGTGCGGTATTCTCGAAGGCGAAGCCCCTGACCTGTTTACCTCGGTGCTTTGCATCAATCCTTTGCCTGTGGATATGCCATTGGCGCTTAACTCTGAAGTATGCCTCTCACGAGTGGCATCAACAACCGAAAAATTGATAAAAACCATATTCAAATGAGAAAAAAACTATTCACAACCCTTTCTTGCATGATGTTGGCTATCGCCACGCTGATGGCTGCCAACTCGCAAGTAGATGAAGCCATGGCGCTGGCAAACCGCCTCTCGCCCCGATTGGCTCAAAAAGTACAATTCAAGCAAGGCAAGAAAAAGAGCACCGACTATTTCACGCTCTCAAACAATGGCGACAAGGTGCTCATCACCGCCAACAATGCCAATTCTATGGCGGTGGGCTTGAACCGCTACTTGAAAAAATATTGCCACACCACTGTGTCGTGGTATGCCGACATCGCCGTTGACCTCCCCGAAGTGCTTCCAGCGGTCGATGCCACCGAATCTGTTGATGCCCGTGTGCCAGAACGCTTCTTCCTCAATTACTGCACATTTGGCTACACTATGCCGTTTTTCGACTGGAACGACTGGGAGCGTGTGATCGACTGGATGGCACTCAATGGCGTGAATATGCCGCTTGCCATCACTGGTCAGGAAAGCGTGTGGTACAATGTGTGGCGCAGCATGGGTATGACCGACGAGCAGGTGCGCAGTTATTTCACTGGTCCTGTGTATCTCCCTTGGCACCGCATGGCAAACATTGATGTGTGGTGCGGACCGCTGCCCAAGGAGTGGCTCGATGGTCAGGTGGTGCTCCAGCAGAAGATTTTGGCGCGCGAGCGTGCGCTGAACATGCGCCCGGTGCTTCCTGCTTTCGCTGGCCATGTGCCCAAGCAACTCACCGAACTTTTCCCTAAAGCCGACATCAAGCGTCTCGACCCTTGGGACGGCTTCCAGGAGGAATGTCAAACCTATTTCCTCAATTCCGAGGACCCACTGTATGCCAAAATCCAGCGCAAATTCCTGGAGGAGCAAACTCGCCTCTTTGGCACCGACCACATCTACGGCATCGACCTTTTCAACGAAATGGAGGCTCCAAGTTACGATTGTGGTTACATCAGCCGTCTCTCACGCCATGTGTATGAGTCGCTGAAAGCCGTTGACAAGAAAGCGGAATGGCTGCAAATGGGCTGGTTCCTCTACTATCAGCGCAACAAGTGGACCAAAGATGTGACCAAAGCCATGCTCACCGCTCTGCCACAAGGCAAGATGACAATGCTCGACTACTTCTGCGAGCGTATGGAGGTGTGGCGTATGCACGATAAGTTCTACGGTCAGCCTTACATTTGGTGCTACCTCGGCAACTTTGGCGGCAACTCGGTGTTGCAAGGCAATGTGAAGAAGTCGGGCGAACTGCTCGAAACGGCGTTGAAAGATGGCGGTGCCAACCTCAAGGGCATCGGCTCTACGCTTGAGGGTTTCGATGTGCAGCAGTTCCCATTTGAATACATCTTCGACAAGGCGTGGAACTATGGCGCTACCGATGCCGATGTGGTGAATCTGGTGGCTGACAGCCATGCCGACCAGCCCGATGAGAATGTGCGCAAGGCTTGGGACGTGCTTTACAACAAGGTGCTCACTTCCCACTCCACTACATGGCGTGGCACTGCCGCCAATGGTTTCCCGAACTTTAAGAAGGCAACTAAAAAGTGTCGCCCTTATTCCGACATGAAAGCCCTCAACGAGGCTTGGCAACTGCTGCTCAAGCAGAAGTCGGTGACTGTGGATGCCGCCAAGGTGGATTTGATTTGGACAGGTCGTGAACTGCTCGGCAACCTCTTTGGCTACGAGAAGGCGGAGTTTGATTCTGCCTATGTGGCTGCCGACACCGTGAAGATGCATGAAAAGGCATATATCATGCGCGCGCTACTCACCGACCTCGATATGCTCAATGCCCAACACCCATTCTGCACCGTGGATAAGTGGATTGACCAAGCCCGCGAGTTTGGACAAACGCCAGAGGTGAAGGACTATTACGAAATGAATGCACGCCGACTCATCACCACATGGGGTGGCGACCTTAACGATTACGCAGTTCGTAATTACAGCGGACTTATCGCCAACTATCACGCAAAGCGTTGGGAAATCTATATCGACGAGGCATTCCGTTCGGTGCGCACAGGCACTCCGTTCCGCGACAAAGAGCGCATCAAAGCCACCAATGAGTTCCAACTATCGTTTGCCGACAAGCATGGCGAGCAATTCCCTAAATATCAAGGCATCGAACTCCTATCATTCTCACGCGCCCTCGCCTCAAAATACGCCACCGAACTTCAATCCTGGCTCACGAAATAGATGTTAGAAATTAGAAGTTAGAAATTAGAAGTTAGATTTTTGCAGAAGAGCCTCCGAGTGTTCTATAATAAGATAAGTGGTACTAGGTCGGAAACTTTGTTTCATTAACCACAATGAATGACAATCGGTCAAGCAAAAGTTGATTAACGAAAGTTTTTTGAACTTTTTTGCTTGACCGATTTTTTTATTCCTTAAACAAATCTATCATGGTGACAACTGATTGGATGACGTCAGAATAGGCATTTCTCTTTAATCCTTTTGTTGTGATAAGCACGGCATGAATAGCTTTATCTGTGCCAGTTTCTTCTCGCAAGCGCAAGATGCGGTTGTTGATTTTGCTTGCCTCATTTTCATCCATGACAAATTCCTCGGCATAGTATTTCATCTCACAGATGTCTATCACATCATCGTTTCGGTCAATCAGCAAGTCGATTTGAGCACCTCTAATTGAAGAATCGTCTGTTTTATTGTGCGTTGACACCCATGATGCTTCGCTACTTTGAACACCTCCAATACTCAAAGCAGACTTAATCTGATTAACATGAAGCAGACATACTCTTTCGAAAGCCAACCCACTCCATGCGCTATGCATAGGCGTGTTTAGACTCTTTGACCAAAACTGATGATCTCCTCGTTCGTTGTTTTGTATATACTTAAAATAGAAAAGTGTGTAAAAGTCGGTAAGTTGGAATATTGTGCCTTTCACTTTCTTTCCAAACTGACGATATTTTCTAATAAAACCACAATACTCCAAATCTTCCAGTGCTTGCGTCAATTTACCATTCTCTTGAAGATTGCCCTCACGTGCAAGTTCTTCGCGAGTCATCCCTGCTTTTTTCATTCCAAGGGTAGTGACTATGGTGATGTAGGATTCCGGTTCACGGAATAGCGAAGAATACAACTCGTCAAATTCTCCTTTTAACGCGGCATCTTCATCAAAGAAAATGGAGTCAATATTTTGGGCAAGTCCGAGTCTCCTGTTAATGAACGACCAATAAAATGGCACACCACCCATAATCATATAGCACTCTAGTATTTGACGTTGAGTCATTCCCAACTTTAAGTTGTCGGCATATTGTTGGCATTCATTAAGGGTGAACTGCTTCAGGTGTACCTTATGGGTTACACGATTATGTAAACCTCCATGATTTTTGATCACCTTGTTTATAATCCAACTGGTAGCGCTGCCACAAATTATCAGAAGAATATCCTTGCGACCACTTGCCCATCCGTTCCAAAAATATTCAAGAGCAGGAATGAACTCCGAGCGCCTTGTGTCCATCCAAGGCATCTCGTCGATAAAGATGACTTTTTTCGATTCTGTAGAGTTGCGAATTAGGTCCTTCAGCATGTCGAATGCTTCAATCCAACTCTTGGGGGCAGTTCCGACTTTAAGTCCAGCATCGGCTAACGACGATTTCCATGCAATGAGTTGCTTTCGCATATTTGACTTGGCTAAACCTGCATGTTGAAAGGTGAAGTTGTATTCAAACGCCTCTCTAACAAGAAATGTTTTACCAACACGTCTTCTACCATATACTGCCACAAATTCAGAATATTCTGACTCGTAGGCATCTCGTAATTGTGAGAGTTCTTTTTTTCTACCGATAATCATGTCCTTAAAAATAAATGTTCACGTTGCAAAGTTAACGAAAAATGCGTTATATCCTGCTAAATGTGCTAAATTTTAATAGATTTAGCAGAATATAGAGCATTTTTGAGAAAAATCAAAAACGACAGTCACAGGGGAATGGTAGTTAAAAGCCGTTGGTAGTGGCGTAGGCTATGAGACTCGAAGGCTTTACAAGTTCTTTAACTTCCATTCGTTAATGTCTGATTTCTAACCTTAGAGGATAGTTAGAAATCAGAGGATAGAGGATTGATTACAAGTAAAAAAGCAATCGTCTTAACTCCTTAATTTCCATTCGTTAATGTCTGATTTCTAACCTTAGAGGATAGTTAGAAATCAGAGGA
>SAMEA104315436__coassemble_737_pt1 | contig 58891 bp, 44 predicted proteins | sample SAMEA104315436__metabat2_low_PE_011 | metagenome-assembled genome bin SAMEA104315436 (sample SAMEA104315436) | gut metagenome | biome: Monkey gut; feature: monkey-associated habitat; material: faeces | place: China | collected 2013 | reverse complement strand
AAAAGGCTGTTTTTTATGTTTTTGTTTCAGTCCCCCAGTATTTCTCCACTGAGCCTAAGTAAGTGCTGTTTTATTATGCGTAGCTGTGCATACCGCCGAGCAGGAAGTTCACGCCAAAGTAGGTGATAATCACGCTCAGGAAAGCACATACGCAAAATGCGTGGAAGAAAACGGGGCGGGAAAAACATGGGAGCGACTTTGTGTGAAGTGCCATGGCATAGACCACAAGCGTGATCAGTGCCCAAGTTTCTTTTGGGTCCCAACTCCAATAACTGCCCCACGACACATTCGCCCACACTGCACCCACAAAGATGCCTACAGCCAACAGAAACACAGCAGGAACAAGCAGCATCTGCCCCACCACATACAGCCGCTCCACCTGCTGGGCATTGCGTCGCAACGCCAGTGCCATCACTCCGTTGAGCATCAAGAATGCCAACAAAGCATACGCCATCATAATCACCGCCACATGGATAGAAAGCAGTGGCGATTGCAATACTGGCATAAGCGGTGTGATTGATGGATTAGTTTCGCCCATCAGTGCCACCATCAGTGTAAGTCCCGAAATTAAGAATCCGAAAGGCAAGCACATGGTGAATTTGTGAGCCAAGCACAACATCATCAACAGCGAGAGCCACGACATCAGAAGCATCGTTTCGGGGCCGTTGCTCATAGGGATATGCCCTGCCACATACCAAAGCAAGCCCAAATACACCGTGAGGAACAAGAAGAACGCCACACCAAGCGCATAAATATCAACAAACAACTTAGTATGAGGTTTTTCACCTTTCGCTGCTATGCGTGCGAGATAGAAAAACGACAGTAAACCTATCAACAGTGAAATCACGCCAATCACCAATGTGTAGTCCAACGAGTTGAACCATTTTTCCGCTGTCAGGCGGCTATCGCTCGGCATGTCAGCACCTGCTTCCTTACGCTGATATTCCTTGAATTTATCAATGAATTTCGCGCAGTTTTCCCAATCGTGCTTTACCACCAGTTCATTCAAATAATTCAGACCTTTATTCACAAAAATCCATTTGTTCTCGTCGATATCTTGGGGCAAATCTTGCGACACTTGCGAATACCACAACAACTGTCCTTTGTATCTCACAGGAAATATTTTAATGGCACTTCCTGTCGCCACCATTGTGGCTATCTGAAATTTTTCATCGGCTTGCTGCACGCCTTTCGCATCGGTCACCGACGCATCGCCCTGCATCAGTCGCTTCATTGCGCCGTCAAGCAGATAGCCTTCTGTAGGGCTGATAAAATCAGCCAACGACACCATTTTATCGTCGGTTTTCAGCAATTCACGCACTTCCCTACTCTTGATTTTAATCATGGGCTCATGCTTCCAGTCATCGTAATAAAACATCCAACCTGTCACCACTTGCATTGCAGAATATCCCTTATACGAATTTCTGCCACAAAGTTTTTTGGTAAAGTCGCGGGCAAAGGTCTGTAATGTACTCATACGGTCGTTGTGCATAATCACAATATCAGACATTTGCTCTGCCACATCTTCGGGCAACACGCGAGGTGAGGCTGACGAAGAAAGCGACACCAGTCCGAATGCCACTACCAGTCCGCCTTTCAGCACCTTTGAGCGCAATAATTGGCGAAAACGCCCATTTTTATCAATCATAAGCCATAAGCAAGATAAAAGCAACAAAGCATATCCAGCATAACTGATGCCTATGCCCCAAGGGTCGTGAGCCACAGTGAGTATGGTGGCACCGTGATCTGGATCGTAGCCATTTTGGCAAAAGCGATAGCCATCACGAGCGTAAATCTGATTCATCGACACCTGTCCTTTCTCCGTCTTGTCACCATCATGCACTTTCAGCACGCTCACAAAGTCCATCGGTGCTGTGGTACCTGGATAATAGTCGATTTTGAAGTCCTCAAGCGAGAGACTGAACGGCAACTGAAATGTGGAGCTGTCGGCCGCTTGGCACACAGACGTAGGTTTACCCTGCTCCAAGCGGATTTTTCCATGCTCGGCAAAGAGCCAAGTGACTGCCGCCCCTATCAGAATGAGCAGCAATGCCAAATGAAATATGAGCGAGGATGCCTTCATCTTGCTCTTTAGCACATACACCAATGCGCTGACGGCAATCAGTGCCCACAGTGCGAAAAATGCCCAAGAATCGTAGATGAAGGAGCGCGCCACATCGGTGCCGCTGACTTTTTCTATCACGGTGGCTACTGCCAGCGTCAAGGTCATCAGCCACAGTCCAATAAAAGATATGCGTTTAATTGCTTTCATTTCGTATCATACAAAATTCGCCATGGGTAAGCAGAAAGCACACCCACGGCGAAAAAATCATTAACAATAAATTATATTGAGTTGATAAACTCTACTACGGCATCTCTATCCGATTTAGAGAGATTACGGAATTTTTCCACCGATTTGCGCGCATCGCTCTTTGCAGAACCGTGCCACATGATGGCTTCAATCACGTTGCGGGCGCGGCAGTCGTGCAAGCGGTCGGAGGCACCTGTGCACAAGCGGCTCAGTCCTCTACCCCAAAGTGGAGTGGTACGGCACCAACCAGTACGAATATCGTTGACCATAAACAAACGGTGCTGCACCAAGTCGGTATAAGGCCAAATCTTCTGATATGGGAATCGTGGAAGTTTTTGTGCCTTAGCTCCTACAAAGAAGTTGTTAGGGTCACGAATTTCATCAGCGCCTGTTGTCCAAGATGGGCGGTGGCAGTATGCACAACCGATTTCAGAAAACAGCTTTTTGCCTCTTTGGAATTGGTCGCTATTCACACCGCGCGCTGCTGGCACAGCCAAACCACGGTGCCAAGCCATCAAGTCGATGTATTCATCGTCGGTCATTTCGGCTGGCAGTTCTTTGCTCATCAGATAGTTGTAGATATCTTTCTGCACATCGCCAGTTTTCTTCCATTCTGGATAGTACTTGTAGAATGAGGCTTGAACTTCAGGATCCTTTGATGCCACATCGGCATAAGTGGTGGTCATGTAGTGATAGCGGCGGTCGCCACGTGTCACATTTGTGATATTCCAAATTGCATTGGCTCCTGCGCCATCTTGCAAATTGCCTCTTGAAAGAGCGTAGGTGTAACGGCGCACATATTTGGTGCCGTCGCCTTGAGCGGTGTTGGTGTAATAGCTTTTGAAATCGCCATTAGCCCAAATTGCTGGGTTCAAAGGCACACCCATCTTTTCTTCAGCGAGGTATTGCGCACGAATATCGTCGTCGGTGATAGCATCGATCAAACCTGTTCCGTAAATGCCGATAGTGCTTTCCACACGGCAGCGGAGTTGTGAATAGTCAATGTCTTTACCACCCACTTGCAAAGGCACATAGAATGCGTCTTTAGGAATCACCACTTCTGGGTAAATCAGGCTATAAGTTTCGCCATCAGGGAATTTATTGCCCCATTCATCGGTGTAAGGTTCCCAATTAATTTTAATCTTCTTTTCGTCGATTGGAGCCTTGAATGGAGCAGCCGCTTGAGTTTGAGGCATACCGGTGAGCGACGAAAGGTAAGTATCGTTCTCATCAGTGAGCACCAGCAGATAACCATTGCCAATGTTGTTGGAATTGTACTGGGTTTGACGCTGACCATGACCATAGCTTGGGTGACAGGCAATACAGCTTGTACGTACCCAAAGCGGACCAAGACCACGCATAGGCTGTGTGGCATCAGAACCAGTGTCGAATGGTGATTCAAAGATTCGTTCACCACGCTTAAACGAGGCTACCAAGCCCTGCTCCTCTACAGCGGGAGCGAATTGCTCGTAAGCCGATGCGGTGTGGTTGAATGTGGTACCCAACTTACCGCCAGCATAGTATTCATCAGCATAAATCTGAGATGGTTCCTCTTTTTGTGGCTTATCGTCGGCACATGAAGGCAGCAACAATACAGCCATCGCTGAAATAATAGTGTATTTATGCAGATACATGATTGTGCTTGTTATTTAGAGATTTCTGTAATTGCGTTATCCAAAGCGTTCATCAGCTCGTTGCAAGCCTCTACTGCCTTCTGTGTTTCAGCAGCTGTGAGGTGGTTGCGGAATGGGGCAGGCATTGAAGAAACTTCTTTAATTGCGTTGTCGATGGCTGCACGCACTTTTGTGTCGGCATTAGCATTTTGCTTTTTCATGTACGCGGCAAGTGAGTTGGCGTTCACAGATCCATCAAGTGAGCCGTAATACACATTTCTCACGCTTCTGAGGTTGTCGGTGAAGTCTTCAATTGAGTTCCAAGAGTACCATGATTCCACGTCAAGCACATTGCCAGAGTGTACTGGGTCGGTGATTTTAGTATTGCCCACCTCATCGCTAATGTCGCTTGCACCTTGCAGAATCTGAACCATTGCGGCTATTTGTGTCTTATAGTTGGTATTGCCACTTTCGCCAGCAAGAATCATCAAGTCGCCATAGTTAGTGGTTGGCTCAAGCTCTTGCTCTTTCAGGATTTTCTGCTTTTTAGCGTCAACGTTTTCCATGCCAGCCCAAGAGGCTTCAAGGCGAATGGTTTGCCATGCGAGGTCTTCAGCCACAGCGGCATTGAAGATAAGTTCATTCTTAGTGATTTCGCTCACGTTTCTTGGCTGACCATCACGGAAAATCACATATTCCACAGCGTGGAAGCCAAGCAGACCGTAACCGAGGGTAGAGAAGCCATCGGCACCAGCACCGTCGGCATCAAGTTCGGCAATCAAATCAGCATCAGAAAGAGTTTGGTCGAGTTTGCTCTTTTGCAATGGCCAAGAATCGATATGTGGATCGATGTTATAGTCGCTGGCTGCACCAAAAAGGAATGCTTCGCTCAATTCCCAGTATTTTCTGGCTTCCACCCATTTTTTGCAAGCCTTATTCACATTTTCTTGTGTAGGGTTCTCCTTCAAATCAGCGCACACACTCGCCAAATCCATTGAAGCATCGGCAAGCGATTTGTAGGTGGGCACCATCACATTCTTTACACATTGTGCGATGATGGCTTGCTTTTCAGCACTCTTTTCACTCTCGTTTGGTTCATTGTTGTTGTCGCTGCACGAGAGCAACATGGTGGGCAACATCAGTGCCACCAAACTTCCTTTAAGTAATTTCTTTACATTCATAACTTGAAAATTTTAGATGATATTATTTAACTATGTTTTTATAAATGGAACATTCCGTAATAGCATACGCCTAAGCTTACAGTTGGCTCATCGTTGAATTGCGATTTAAACATTCGCTTGCTCCACTCACCCTTTATCACAATTTCCTTCATGGGGTAATAGTTGAAGCCAAATGTCATTTTCTGGCGGCCCCATTGTGGTTCATCAGCCATACTCGACACAGTTTTATACATGGAGTCGTAGTAATCGTAGCGACCAAACACATAGAAGCGTTGGTCCGACGACGAGAGTTTCTTGTTGAGCGAGAACACATCATATCCCAATTCACAGCCCACTGCTATGGCATCGGATGCGATGCTCGTTTTTGGTGAAGGCGAGTCTTTGCGTGATGCCACATTTGCCTTTGTGATTTCAAGAGAGTTCGACAAATGTCCGTAGTCGAAATTACCACGTGCTATAATATTATGGTCGTTGTAGAGGAAACCAAATGTGCCAATCGTCACGGTTCCTTTCAGGTTTTCATATTTACCTGTAGCATTCAGTGTGTTGGTGGCGCTGTTGCCCACATAGCCGCTGGCACTCAGTCGGAGACCTTTGATAGAATAGTTGTCGATTCGCAACGCACCAGCATAGCAAGTGGCCATTTTAAATTCGTAAGGCGAGCCTGCGCCATCGTGAATCCAGCCTTTATTGCCAAAGCGGTCGGCATCAAGACCAGCAATGCCCATCACTTCGTAGCGGAAATCGCCCACTCTACCAAATGCGGCTATACCTGTTTCATGCCATGTGCAGGGGAAAATGGTGTTTTCGCCTTCGGGACGATACACGGTGAAGAATTCGGTAGGCATGTGATTGTTGTTGGTTTCGCCCACAGGCACCACCATGTGGCCTAATCGCAAATTAAACTTGGGAGAGAAGGTTTTCTGAATCCAAAATTGTTCGAGTGCCACTTCACCGCCACGCTCGATTTCGCTTTCGTATTCACCAGTTTCCTCTTCTTCAATTTCAATTGCACTTTCAGTGCCGCCATGCTCAAACTCAATTTCCGAGCCCATCGACCAGCCTTTACCGAAGTCGTAGCCCACGAAAAACACCACATGGGGCAAATCAAACTGGCCAAAACTCTTCGCGTCCTTATATTTGGAAGCGTCGGTGTAGCGCTTGTAATTATTGCTGTAAAACATTCGGCTTGCCACAGCTTCGCCATATCCGCCAAGGGTGAGGCGGCTCGTTTTTTTCGTGTTCCCTACAGTGTCGGTTTGAAGCGAATGTGCTGACGCGAGAAGCGTGAACGAACTCGCAACAATCGCAACAGCATACTTAATGGTTGATAATTTTTGCATTGAATATAATTTTTGTGTTTATTTATTCCTTTCAAAAACCAATGCAAAATTATCCTAAAATGTGTTTTTCATAAATCGCAAAATTGTAGTAAAATTTCAGCAAAAATAATTATTTGTTGCTAACAACATATCATTAAAATCCCCTTTTCTTGGTATGTAACTTAAGTTTATTCCACACTTCGCCATATAGCAAAAGCAGACAGTTCCACTCTTGTGTTACCGTCTGCTTTCGTGGTTATTTCCTATGGTTTCCCTCCTATTCGTTGATCATTCGCCAGTATGGGTGCCCGAACAGGGAATAAATGTGTGTGTCGCGGAAGCCGAGTGCTTCGTAAAGGCGTTTCGCACCCAAGTTGTCGGGCGAACAAGCCAAAATCGCAGGTCTTCCCTGTGATTTAGCATAGTCGATGCGCGATTGCATGAGCATACGAGCCACACCCTTGCCTCGGCATGATGGCATCACAGCAAGGCTATCGAGGTAGTATTCGCCTTCCTGTGTTTCGGGGTCCATCTTTTCGGGGTCGAACGAGCCTTTAATCAATGCCGACAACATGTCGAATGTCACATCACGCCTTTGCGCGTAGTCATCGCCAGCGTATGCCACAATCGCTCCAACCAATGTGCCGTCGCATTTTGTTGCCACGGTCACATGGCGCCATGTGTAAAGTGTGTCGGGGTGGCGCACCACCGATTCTATCATTTCGATTCGCTCACGTCGCGATTCGGGAATCTGATTTCCTGCTTTCTCATACTGTTCCATGATGTCGTCGTCGAGTGCTTCGGCTACGACCATTGCCACAAATAGTGCGTCTTCCTTTGTGGCTGGGCGTAATAAAATCTTTTCGTCCATATTAAAAAATAAAAAGTGATTATATCATACAAATATAAGCATTTATTTCCTCACACACCACCCCTGCGAGCAAGAAAGTGTACCTCACACAAAACATTGCGCCTCGAAGATTCGTTACTTCGAGGCGCAATATACTTTTATATGCGTAGCTTTACGGATATTGGAGTCCGCGCAGCTTGAATTGTTCGGCATCGAGTTCTTTCAACCCACAATCGTCTAATGGACGATATTCATCGTGGTCGTTCACATAAAGGCGAGGCTTTTGTTCAAACGCCTTGTTGCTCACTGCGGCATCAGCCTTAAACTGGCTGGTGGAGATACCGCCAAGGTCGAGCATCGTGTGGAAAGTGACACGGTTGGTGGCAATAGGCTTTTTCTGGTTTGCCACAAGAGTTTTCCACTTTTCGGGGAATGCCGATTTGAATTCCGACGAAGCCCACAGGATAAACGGCACACGAAGTTGGTAATAAGTTGGGATAGGCGATGAGTGAAGGAAGCGTTGGCGTGAATCATCGAAAATGTCCTCTCCATGGTCACTCACATAGCACATGGCCGCCGACATGTGCGTATCTTTCAACGCATTGATTACGCCTGCAAGCAGAATATCGGTTTCACGAATACTGTTATCGTAGGCGTTCACCATATTCGAGCGATATTTGTTGCTTGCCGATGGAATTTCGTCAGGCGTATAGTATGCACCCTTTCTATCGTAGCGGTCGTAGTAGTTGAAGTGTGAACCGTAGCAATGAAGCAGCACAAACAGTTTGCCGCTCTTGTGCTTAGTCAAGTGCTTTTTCAATTCCACCACCAGCGCATTATCAGGCAACTGCGCCATCAGGGGCAAATTGTCCTTGAGGTTGTGCACCTCGTCGGCTTCGCAACCGAGGAAGTCGATAATGGAGTGGTTACGGCGTTGGCAACTCAAAAACAGCGTGGAATAGCCAGCCTCCTTAAATGCCGTAACAATGCCTTTTTTATAGTAAATACCGTCGAAATCGTCTTCACTACCTACTGGGGTGAGCAATAGCGGCACACTTTTGTGTGTGGTGTTGCTCATGGTGACAGCGTCGTAGTATGCCACCACATCTTTACCCATTGCGCCAAGCAGCGGAGTGGTGTTGCGTTGATAGCCATAAATACCGAAGTTGTCGGCACGGGCAGTTTCGCCCACAATCAGCACATACACTTCCGGAATGCTGTCGGGGTGGGTGCAAGTGGCATTGTATGTGAAGTCCTTCACATTCTTGTCGTAGTTGAATGTCTTTGTGGCTCGGTCAATCGACAATGCCAAGTTGTAGCAAGCATTCACTGGGAAGATGTCGTCTTCCATCGCAAATTTCTTATCCACAGCGTAGGCAACGCCAATAAGCACCACGCCCAAAGTCATCACGCCATACGCAATTTTGCGTTGAAGTTTACGGAATGTGGGTTGAAGTATCTCCTTGTTCAAAATCGACAGCACTGCCACAACCATGCCTGAAACATAGACCACTACCACAAACAGCACTGCTGGGAGCAAGTTGGAAAGCAATTCGGTGGTTTCGGTCGGGTTGGTGGTGGTGAGGTTCAGGAACATGTCCACCGCAATGGGCGATTCTCCGTAAAGATAGAGCAGCACAATCTGGAATGCGTCGAGAAACACGAAGAAGAACAGCCACCAAAACATTTTGCCGGGCTTCGAACTGAGCGTGAACGCCAACCAATACAGCCCTAACGGAAACACGATTCCCGCTATACGAACTATTGTTGAGGTGGACTCGGTGAAAAACATCATCACATTTGGCAATATCAACATTGCCAAAAATGTCCAGAACACAATCTGCTGATTCTTAAATATGTCAAGAATTTTCTTAAAATGCTTCATTTAAACTAAACATAAAACCGGTTTGACCCGACTTGCCAATGCCGTAATCCAACCTAATATTCATACGCCTACGAAAGGCAAAACGATAACCAACTCCAAAATTCGGCAAAATGTGCTTAAAGCCGTCCATGTTGTGGAACACATTGCCCACACCAGCCCAGAGCACCATGCCATGTCGTCCCCAAATGTGCTGACGCAATTCCACTTGGGCGTTAATCATGTGCTTGTCGCGATAGCGGCCTAAATAATAGCCTCTCATGCGATGTGTGTCGCCCAAAAGCGCCATCTTCGCCCACGATGGATTACCGAAGTTAAACAATGCCCAAAAGTCGGTGGCAAGCGTGCAGTCGCGCCACAGCGGACGGTAGTAGTTTGCCCTCACATCGGTGGTTGAGAATGCGTAGCGATTCCACAGGAATTTCGGAAAAAACGTTTGTGCCACATACAGATAAGCACCCGTCTTGGCATCGGTAACCATATCGCGCGTGTCATACTCCAAGGCACAGCCTGCGCCATAATTGCGGAGCACCAAATGCTGCCCTTGCAGCAATTCAGGGCGTGCTATCGTGTCGCTGTTCACATAATCCCATTGCAGTATCGGGCCAAATCTGAGGTTGTCGGCAATGCTGAAAAGCAACTCGGCATCAATATTTGCCAAATACTTTTTCTGCATCGTTTTGTTGTCAGAGTTGTTGCCATTCTCATATCCCATGCCCCAAAAGTAAAGAGGCTCATACTCAAATGTTACTTTGGTAATCAATCGCATGTTGTTTGGGAAAAGGATATTTCCTGCGAAATTCAAATCCCAGAAATTTTTCGTCGTGTAGGTGGCTGAGAGTTGCGCATTGGAAAGTTGGCTCAAACTGTCGCAGCCATTCAGCCTCATCGACGCTGCGCCTACAATCGACAATGCCAATCCCGAAACTGAATCGAAGTGAGGTCCACCCAATACGCTGAATGTGCTGGTGCTTTGAGCATCGCCACCACCATCGAGCGAGAAATAATCGAGCACTTTGCGCACGAACGACTTCTTCACTGGCACCAACGATGCGCTGTCAGTCACAAGCCCAACAGAGTCGGGGGCAATGGTAACTGCACCATTTCCCTGCACTGCCGCTAACACCAACATCATCGATACGAGAATATATTTCATATATTGCCTCTTGTGAAAAATAACAATCCGGAATCACTCTGTTCCCTACATAATCCCAAATCGGTCATTAGGGTCATTAGGGTTTGTGGTATTTCGGAGTTTTAGAAGTATGAATTTTGTTTGTCTTTTAATGAGTGATAGCGAGCTATTACGAATTAAAAACAAGCAAAAGGCATCTTATAAAAGCCGAAAGACCGCAAGAAGTAATCTAAAAAAATCCTCATACGGCCTAATGACCGATTTGGGATAAAGTCAAAATCGTTGCAAAGATAAGAATTTTTAAGGCAAAAATCATCAACAACCTTTCAGAAAAAGCGAAATAAGAAAATTTATCCGTAATTTTGTATTTCGTTTTGTTTTTGCATCTATGAAATTAAAAGACAACACTTATTTTCAACTGTTTTCCACTTTTTTCAAAATCGGAAGTTTCACCTTTGGCGGTGGCTGGGCTATGATTTCCATTATCCAGCGCGAAGTGGTGGAGAAGCATCATTGGATTAAGCAAGAGGAATTCCTCGATTTGCTGGCCATCGCGCAGTCGATGCCCGGCATTCTTGCTGTGAATATCAGCACGGTAATTGGCGACAGGTTGAAAGGCGTGAAGGGTAGTCTGGCAGCGGCGTTGGGCACCATTCTCCCCTCTTTTATCATCATTCTGATGATTGCCATTTTCCTCACTCCCGACGCTATTAAAAACAACCCTACCCTCACCGCTATTTTCAAGGGCATTCGTCCTGCGGTGGTGGCGCTTATCGTTGCTCCGGTGATTACCACGGCTAAATCGGCGGGCATCAATCTTAAAACGGTACTCATACCTGTGGCAGTGGCATTGCTCATTTATTCGGGCTTGCCCATCATTTCCAATCCGGTGATTTTCATTTTCATCGGTGCCATAGGTGGTTACCTCTATTTCACCCACACTCAAATGCAGAAAAGAAAGGAGGACAAGGCATGATCACCACTTATCTCCGCCTGATTTGGGCATATCTTCAAATCGGCTTGTTCGGCTTTGGTGGCGGATATGCAATGCTGTCGCTCATTCAAGGGCTGGTGGTGGGAAAAGACTGGTGTCCGCAAATCACCACACAAACCTTCACCGACATTGTGGCTATATCGCAAATGACGCCAGGGCCTATAGGTATCAACAGCGCCACCTACATTGGCTATGTGGCCACAGGCAGTGTGCTGGGGTCTATCGTTGCCACTTTCACGGTGGTGCTTCCTCCTTTCATTTTGGTGCTGTATGCCAGCCACTTCATCGCACGCCATCAGGAGAGTGCCATCATCAAGGGATCGTTTATGGGACTTCGCCCCGTGGTGGTAGGATTGATTGCCTCGGCTGCGCTGCTCCTAATGAACAAGGAAAACTTCGGCGACACTTCCATCGATGTGGTTAAAAGCGTGGCTATCTGCATGGCTTCGCTCGGCACAGTTTATTTCACAAAGATTCACCCGATTCTGGTCATTGTCATGGCTGGAATTATCGGCTATTTCATTTTTTAGATTTTTTCATGAACTACAACGATACAATCAATTTCCTATTCTGCCAGCTGCCTGCTTTTGAGCGTCAAGGTGGCGCTGGCTACAAACCCGGACTTCAAACAAGCCAAGACTTAGACGATATGGTGGGCAACCCTCACCGCTCCTACAAGTGCATTCATGTGGCTGGCACCAACGGCAAAGGCTCCACAAGCCACCTTTTGGCGAGCATTCTGCAGGAGCAGGGCTACAAGGTGGGATTATACACTTCTCCGCACATTGTGGATTTCAGGGAACGAATCCGTGTGAACGGCGAGAAAATCAGCCAAGAGGCTGTGGTCGATTTCACCGAGCGTTTTCTGAAGTCGGGCTATCAAGGGCACCCCTCTTTTTTTGAGCTCACCTCTACCATGGCGTTTGAATACTTCAAAATGCAAAATGTGGACATTGCCATTATTGAGGTGGGACTGGGTGGCAGGCTCGATAGCACCAACATCATCACGCCCATTCTGAGCATTATCACCAACATTTCAATCGACCACACGCAATTCTTGGGCAGCACTCCTGCACAAATTGCTACGGAAAAAGCTGGCATCATCAAGCGTGGCGTTCCCGTGGTAATTGGCGAGGCGGAAGGCGAAGTGCGCGCCACATTTGAAAACAAGGCTGCGGAAATGAGCGCACCTATCACATTCGCCACCGACTGCTCCACCATACTAAATGCACATTGCGAAAATGGCCACTGCCACATCAATTCGCGGCCATACGGCACACTTATCAACGAACTGGGCGGTGAATACCAAATCAAAAACAGCGCCACTGTGCTCACCGCGCTTCAAGCGCTGAAAGACGGTGGAATCCAAATCAGCGACGATGCCGTGAAAGCAGGATTTGCCCATGTGATTGAAAACACTGGGCTGATTGGCAGATGGCAAACCATCAGCACCAATCCTCGTATCATCTGCGATTCGGGGCATAATGTGGGGGCTTTCACACAAATCACCCACCAACTGCAAAACGAGAATTACGACACCCTGCACATGGTGATGGGATTCATGGCAGACAAAGATGTGGATCATGTGTTGGCGATGCTGCCCAAAGATGCCATCTACTATTTCACGCAAGCCGATTCGCCACGCGCAATGACCGCCAACCAACTGCTTCAGAAAGCCGCCTCACACGGCTTGCACGGCAAGTCCTACTCCACTGTGGCTGAAGCCAAAAGCACCGCCATCACCGCCGCCACCGCCACCGACCTCATCTACATCGGTGGCAGCATGTACGTCCTCGCCGAAGCCCTAAAATAACCTCTCACAAAAAAGCAAAAAATCAGCCCTCGCAAGAAACGGACTTGCTTCCTGCGAGGGCTGTGTATATCAAAAATAGTGGCGGCGGTTTAATCAAGCACCGCAATCACATCGAATTGAATGAGGGTGTTTTGTGGAATCTCCTTCACTGCCATACTTGTGCGTGCTGGGTATGGTTCCTTAAACTCTCTGGCATAGATTTCGTTCATCTCGCTAAACAGATACATTTCAGAAAGGATTACGGTGGTTTTCACCACATTGTCGAGTGTGGCGCCAGCATCGGCAAGAATGTTGCGCACATTCTCAATCACCTGCATGGTCTGCGCTTGAATACCCTCTGGAATCAAACCAGTTTCTGGATTCACAGGCAGCTGACCAGAAACAAATACCATATTGCCAACCTTGATGGCGTTGCTGTAAGCCCCAATCTCTTTCGGAGCGTTCTTGGCTGATACTTTCTTTTTCATATCTTAAAGGAGTATATTTTTAAAAGGAAAAAACAGTACGGCTATAAGCCGGGTTATGTAGTCGCAATAAAGCGACCGTCTGTCATTTATCTGTCCGACATGTTGCCATGCCGATATAGCAGTCTACCCCTCGACAATGGGCGAGCAACCCTTGAATGCCGATATACTTGACCTTGCAACTCACAGGTAGTGCGGCACACCATGTCACCACAGTGCCCGGTGAGCTCTTACCTCACCTTTTCACCCTTACCCACACCGAAATGCGGGCGGTAGTTTTCTGTCACCTTAACCCCAAAGTCACCCCCAGCTTCCCGTTAAGAAGTGTGATGCTCTATGTTGCCCGGACTTTCCTCTCGATATTCCCCGCCGAAGCAAGGAAACACGAGCGACAGACCACCATACTGTTTTATCGGCACAAAGATAACACTTTTTTCCGAATCACCGACCAAACCGCCCCACTTTCCAATCAAAGAGGTCACATCCACCTCGCGAGCCGTCCGACAAAAGTGACTATGTTTTTCGCCAAAGTCAAACATACCCCACCACAGGCATCTAACATCTAATTTTTCAAAAAAGCGCGAATGGCTTTCAGCGGAATGCCTAAGTTGAAATTGTCGCTTCGTGCGTATTTTGCAAAATTAACAGCCACGAGTTCGCCCTTAGCATTAAGCACAGGGCTGCCACTCGAACCTTGCACCGTGGCAATATCATACAGCACTCGTTCGCCGTCGGGCTGCTGAGTCACAGCACCCTTAGTGAGTTGCGAAAGAATGCCCTTTTTCGTATATCCCAATTCCACGCCAGCGTTGTAGCCAATCATATAAAGTGCATCGCCAATCGCCAAATTATCTTCTGCCTCAAACGGATTAAACACATAAGCGCCCGATGGCGTAACTTCGTTGGTGAGTTTCAGCAAAGCCAAGTCCACTTCCTGTGCGCCAGCCGTGCGCACCACCCGACATGGGTGCCTCTTCAAGAATTCACTCTCGCTTTTCGGGCTCGAGCCCTCCAACGCAATGCCCAACTCACACACAGGGTTGATCTCAATTCCACGTGGGTCTTTGATTTGCTCAAGCATTTCCACTGTATTTTGCGCCTCTTCGTATTCCTGCTCCATCTGCTTGGCGGCAGCCACAAGCTCTTGCAGGCGCTCTTCGTCGGTAGTCACCAAGTCGCCATATTCATCATATCCCACAATCGAATTTGCTTCTGCCTCGGCTTGCGCATACGCATTGCGAAGTTCCTCCATATATGCGCCAGCACGCTGTTGCAAAGCCGACATGATGGCAGTGAAATTCTTCTTCACCAAATTCCTGTCGATTGGAGGCGAAGCCACATGCCTATTGGTGAGGAGCCCGCCCTTCTCGTCGATGAAGAACGCTGTACCGTAACTCACTGCTGGATACTTCTTCACTTCCTTCACATCTTCAGTAAAGTTCTGTATATTCCCGTCTTCGTCAAGTCCGGTAAAATACAGCGTGTAGCCAGATGGCAGCTTCATCTCATAGTAATACTTATTAATCACCATCACCACACCCGACTTCTGCTCATCATACAGTTGTTCAGGACTCTGGCAACAAGCACTCAGCACCGAAGCCAACACGCTCAAAAACAATATCTTTTTCATAATCAAAGTTTCTTTTCCGTAATTCAATGTATATTTTCCATAATTCAAACACACAAATCAAAATACACATCCCACAAATTTAACAATTTTTCCCCACAAAATTCCCATTTTTTTGCGAAGAATAGAAATTCACTAATCCGTAATAAATGAATGTGAGGTACAGGAAAGGTTCATATTATTCGTGGGGAGAGGTCACCCAATCGATGCCTAACCAATCAGAAAGATTCACCGGTTGAATATGCCCACTCCCCTCTTGCCATACGAAAGCGAAGCCCTCATACTCCTTCGGCACACGCAATCTGGTGCCTGCTGCCGCCAGTTTGCTCCATTGCGGCCTGCCATAGTCATACGATTCTCGGTCAAGAATCACCTGCTTGTTCACATAGTCGAAACGATAAAACCCGCCACCCAGACACCAATCGTCGGGCCACAACAAATCGCGATGCAATTTCACATCGCCCATTCTCAAATATCCTTTACTCGTGATTACAAATTTCCAAGCCATACCCAATCATAATTATATCAGTAACAAAATTACAAAAAATCGCCCATTTTCTCACAAAAACCTCAAAATACCCTTACAGCGCCCCGTAGTGTGGGATTTTTGATAAATTTTTATTTTCGCCACACCTCTTTGACTATCATTTAATTAACCACTCAAACACGATTTCTATCTGAAAAAACAAAAATTTTTGTTACGGAAAAATTTGGTGGGTTAAATAAAAATGTCTAACTTTGCACCCGTCAAACGATAACACAGTCGCCAAATGACATTGGAGAGATGGCGGAGTGGTCGATCGCGGCGGTCTTGAAAACCGTTGAACTGAGAGGTTCCGGGGGTTCGAATCCCTCTCTCTCCGCAAAGTCCTGTAAATCTTTCGATTTACAGGACTTTTTTCATTTAATTTCTTATGTTCTATGTATGAGAATGACTTCTTATCGGTTGAGAGTGGCTTTTTAAAATTTCTTTCTAAAACGTGTTGGTTGTTTGTGCGGAATTTCCTAATTTTGCCATAGGAGATAGCTAGTACTGAGGGACTTTATGCTAAATAGCCATTCTTGGCACCACTCCCCTTGTATCTTTGTTACAAATAATTAGGAAATATGGAAAAGAACATGAGAAACAAGCCTCAATTAAATCCTGCTCAACTGATAACAGCTGACCTGTGGATTGATTTTTTTGCTCAACATTTTAATGAACCACCTCAAAATGTTGCGTTTGCCGAGTCTGAAATCAGAATTGATGATTTTTGGGCACTTTTTAATGCAGTTAATTCTGGATTAGAAGTTCCTGCGAGCGTGGTGGATAGGGCTGTAGAATGCATTGAAAAAGCGAACGAGGCACAAATTGAGGTTTCTGATCTATCATACAACGAAAAAGAAATGCAGAGGCAAAAAAATCACACGATAGCCGAGTGTGCAAAGAGTGCTATAAAGAGTCGGTTAAGAGCAGAAAGAAGATTGACACAATAGTATTCCAAATTATTGGCAAAATCGATATACAATGGCAAAGACAAACGCTATGGGCTTAACAGATATCACAGCATTGACCAGCAGGATTCAAGAATTAGAAAAGGAGAATTCCCGGCTGAGAGCGATTCTCGACAATAATGGCATATCGTACACCTCCACAGATAATAGCCTCCAAGAAAACGTGGTCCCTGCCCCTGTTGTCACTTATAGTTTGGAAGAAAAAGTTGCCATTTTTAAAGGTCTGTTCCAAGGTCGGAGCGATGTGTTTGCTAAACGATGGTATAGTGAAACAAGTAAAAAGTCGGGCTATCAGCCTGTGTGCGAAAGGGAGTGGAATCCCGATTTTTGCGACAAACGGAAATATAAATGCGCCGATTGCCCAAACCGCCAGTTCGCACCATTGTCTTACAGCCATCTGTTCAATCATCTTGCAGGAAAAGACAAGTGGGGGCGTGATGTAATTGGACTTTACCCAATTCGGAAAGATAACACTTGCGGTTTCCTGTGCGCCGATTTTGATGACAAGAGCTGTGAGCATGGCTATAAAAACGATGTGCTTGCCTTCGTGAATGTTTGCAAGGCATGGAAAGTACCTTGTTACATCGAGCGTTCACGCTCTGGAAATGGTGCCCATGTGTGGATATTTTTCCAAACGCCTATCCCGGCATCTAAAGCGCGAAAATTGGGCAATACCATTCTTACCGAGGCGATGAACAAAGAAATGCGCCTGTCTTTCAAGTCTTACGACCGCTTCTTCCCAAATCAAGACACTTTGCCAGAGGGTGGATTAGGAAATCTTGTGGCCTTGCCGTTGCAAGGAATGGCGCGACACCAAGGCAATAGTGTGTTTGTTGATGAGCATTTCAATGCATTTTCCAATCAATGGAATGTGTTAGCCAATATACAAAAAATGCAACAAGCCGACATCGATCTACTGCTACAAAAGCATATCGTCCCCTCTTTAGGGAACCTTTCTACGACAAGCGATGCAAAACCTTGGGAAACTCCAGATGCTGAACTTATTGGAGCCAGCGACTTCCCGAAACAAATAGTTCTAACGAGGGCAAATATGCTATACATCCCATTAGCAGGCTTGTCTGCCCGATGCGTGAATGCGTTCAAACGAATAGCCGCTTTTCGCAATCCAGAGTTTTACGAAAGGCAAGGTATGCGCCTTTCCACTTATAATGTTCCCCGAATCATTTCCTGCTCAGAATTGTCAGACCATTACCTTGCACTGCCTCGTGGGTGCGAAGATGCTGTGTCAGGCATCCTATCACGCCATGCCGTAAACACGTCCATTTCCGATAAAACGAATCACGGCCGCAGCATCAGCGTTACGTTCAAAGGCGAACTTCGCGAAGAGCAACAAATGGCAATGGATGCCATGATTGCGCACCGAACCGGCACACTGTCAGCCACCACAGCTTTCGGCAAGACGGTGTTTGCCATAGCCATGGTAGCAAAACGAAAAGTCAACACGCTCATCCTCGTTCACAACAAAGCCCTACTTGCGCAATGGAATGAGCGATTGGAGCAATTCCTTGAAATAGATGAAGCAATTGATAAGCCCCATGGCAAGCGAGGAAGAAAAAAAGATTCGTCAACCATTGGCTGCCTGTATTCTGGGAAAAACACTCTTCATGGGATTATCGACATTGCATTAATACAGTCTTGCCTCAACGAGGGCGAAGCAAAGCCTTTCGTCAAGCAATATGGAATGGTGATTGTAGACGAATGCCACCATGTGTCATCTGTTAGTTTTGAGCAAGTGCTTCGCCAGGTCACCGCCACTTATGTCTATGGATTAACGGCAACTCCCATCAGAAAAGATGGGCATCAACCTATCATTTTTATGCAGTGTGGCAAAATCAGATTTGCATCGAAAGCCAAAGGCCAAATCGTAAAGCAGACGTTCAATCGGGTATTGGTGCCAAGATTCACCACTTACCGCAACATCACAGACGACACAAAGACCTACACGCAACTCACACAAGCCCTGTCGGAAGACAGTGCTCGTAACGAGTTTATTATCGGCGACATCAAATCCGCACTTGAAAATAGACGCACGCCATTGGTTTTAACCACTCGCACAGCCCATGTGAGGACACTTGCACAAATGTTGCAGCCATTTGCCGACCATGTTGTGCAGCTCGTTGGTGCAGACTCAAACAAAGAAAAACGGCTCGCTTTACAAAAACTGCAAGCAATTCCACAAACGGAATCACTAGCAATCGTGGCAACAGGAAAATATATTGGAGAGGGATTTGACTACCCTCGCCTTGACACACTATTCCTCACCATGCCAATAGCGTGGAAAGGCAACATTGAGCAATACGCAGGCCGCTTACATCGTGAATACGACGGAAAAAGCGAAGTGCAAATATATGATTACATCGATTTTCACGTGCCACTCTGCGACTCCATGTATCGCAAACGCCTTAAAGGATATTCGGCAGCAGGATATGGAAAAAGCTCAGAAAACACCACCTCTGAGCAAGCCTCCAAAGAACTGATATACGAGCGCGACAACTACGAAACGCCATTCCACGACGACCTGCTCACAGCCAAACGCTCAGTGATAATAGGTGTACCAAAAGTGAAATTCAAGTACAAGCCAGCCCTCATCACGGCACTTACCAACCTACTCCACAACGGATTAGAGATAGCCGTGCACATAAAAGAAGATGGACACGACGAAGCAGTCCTGACAAATGCTGGCATCTACGTAAACACCATCACGGAGCAAACGCTACAATGCGCCATCATCGACAATTCAATTGTGTGGTACGGCAACATCAACTTCTTCGGCTTCACCTCCCCCACAGCAAACATCATCCGAATCCCCGACCCCAAAATAGCCCAACAATTCACCCACACCCTCACCCCCAAACCAAAACAATAAACCGAGTGCCGTAACAAAATTCAGCCGCAGATAATTCACCCCAAAATGGCACAAAAAAAGCTGAATTCCAAACAAGGAATCCAGCCTATGTTTATTTGTCCAAAAATCGACAATCGCCATCGGAGAGGTGAAAAAAAAGGTGGATTTTTGGCGAAATTCTTCCTTTTTGCCTGCTTGAAAATACTTGTAAAAAACCATTGCAGGCAACGGCGTGACTACCACGTCTCACTTCCATCTTCGCCGTATTTTCCGTCTTTTGCCTCGTAGATGACCGAAGGTGCCAGCACTTCCATGGTGTGCCACGCGCCCTTCGGAACCACACAGCCATAGCAGCCCGCAGCCGAGTCAAGCAGGACTCGTTTCACCTCACGCAGCCGCCGTCCCCCAGCCACATCTTCCCCCTTTAAGGAAGCCAAGAGGGGTTCCTGCCCCATGCCGTCCGCCCCCGACAGCACATCATCACCTTCTCATCGTTCGGTGACAATCACCTTAAAGGTCTGGAAAATCAGCTTAATGTCATACCAGAATGAACTATGGTCGACATATTCCAAATACAATTTTATCTTCTCCTGCATAATCACATTGATGTAGAAATCTTCCGGGTCTTCAGCATTCTCCATCAACTCATTCTCGTTGCGGAATTTGATGCTCGCAGGGTCGGTGATGCCTGGGCGTACGTCCAACACTCGCATCTGCTCCGGTGTCCAATAATCCACATAATGTCGCACTTCAGGACGAGGACCAACCAAGCTCATATCCCCAACGAACACATTGATTAATTGGGGCAACTCATCAAACTTATATTTGCGAATATAGTAGCCCGAACGAGTGACGCGAGGATCACGCCCACCAATAGTCACCAACGAACCCTTATCGGCACCTATCCGCATAGAGCGGAACTTGAAAATCCGAAAATCTTTATTTCCACGCCCCACACGCACTTGGCGATAAAACACAGGACCTTTCGAGTCGAGTTTAATCCAAATGGCAAGCACCAAGAACAATGGACTCAAAACAATCAGCCCACATCCCGATGCTAAAATATCAAATAATCTTTTCATTCCATTAAAACAGAAAAAAGGCGTGAAGATAATGATTTTGCGCCATCGTCTTCAAGCCGTGGTTGGGTATTACAAATTAGATACAATATCCACGAAATTCTCAATCACATATTCCAAATCCTCGTCTGTCATCTTTGTGTTCAATGGCAGCGTAATCTCGTTTTCAAACATGTGGTAAGCATTTGGATAGTCGGCAATGTCGAAGCCAAGCTTCTTGTATGCAGTCATCATTGGCAGTGGTTTATAGTGCACATTAGTGGCTATGCCACGCTCAGCCATCTTCTCTATCACGCCATTCACCTCTTCACGAGTCCTGCCCAAAAGACGCACCAAATACAGGTGCCCCGATGAGCAATGCACAGCATCGTAGTGGTTCAGCACAGCCACATTCAGACACTTAAAAGCCTCATCGTAACGCTCAATCATCTTGCGCCTATGCTTAAGCATACCCTCGTAGCGTGTCATCTGCACCAATCCGATGGCAGCCACCACGTCGGTCATGTTGCACTTATACCAAGGGCCAATGATGTCGTATTCCCAAGCGCCGAGCTTCGTCTTTGCCAACGCATCCTTATTCTGCCCATGCAGGCTCAGCAACTCTGCCTTGCGATAGAGGTTTTCATTCCATGTCTCACCCTCAATTTCGGGCACTCCGCTGAATGTGTTGTCGGCATTCTTATCCAACTCTTTCACCACAACATCGTTGCCGAAAGGCAAGTTCCAAGTCAGGGCACCACCCTCAGCCGTTGTGAAATTCTTTACCGCGTGGAACGAGAACGACGAGAAATCGGCAATCGAGCCAACCATACGCCCCTTGCGTGAAGCACCAAAGGCATGAGCGGCATCACAGCAAATGGCTATGCGGCCAATGTGCTTCTGCAAGTCGGTTTTAGGCGAAAACATGCTCTTCTTACCCTCTACAATGGCAAACAACCTATCATAATCGCAAGGAATGCCAGCCAAATCCACAGGGATAATCGCCTTAGTCATCGGTGTGATAGCCTTCTCCACGGCATCATAATCCATTTCAAGGCAATCGCTCTGCACATCAACAAACACCAACTTAGCACCCACATGCTTCACCACCGAAGCACTTGCGGTATAGGTATAGGCAGGCACAATCACCTCGTCGCCCTCACCAATGCCAAGCAGTCGCAGAGCCATCTCGGCGCAAGCAGTCTGTGAATTAAGGCACACAGCCTTATCCACACCCACAAATTCTGCAACTTCTTTTTCCAGCTTCTTTGTGCGTGGCCCGGTTGTAATCCAACCAGACAGAATCGCATCACGCACCTCATTAGCCTCAGCCTCCGTCATATCCGGCGGAGAAAAAGGCACATTACGCAATTTCATTGTCATAATAATATATGTATGTTTTATACCTTAGTTATCAAAAAATATCATCGGTTTTTCTCGCAAAAGTTAAAAAGGCTGCATGTTCGGCACATATCACACATGCTTCACATACCACATTTTCTTCCAGCCATTGCCCACCACATTCATCAGCGTCCAAAATGTAGCCATCACAGGATTCATTTCTTCTGCCACATGAAATAGCGGGTAATGTGCCCAAATACGCTTCCATAAAGGCTTTGGGGTAATGCTCACTTTACGGCGACGATACCTCGCCAAATTCTCCTTCAGCAAATAGCAAGGAGCCTTCCTCACCACCTTCAGCCACAGTGCGGTATCATTGTTTTTACGCACATCCTTAATTTGCACCAGACCGATTCTCTCCCTATCGTACATCACTGCCAAACATCCAGGCCAGCAACATGTGAACATAGCCAACTTGCCCACCTTCTTGATGCCCGACACATACACACCCAAGTCCTTGCCATCTTCTGTCATTTCCGTATATTCATGATAAGAGAAGGCATAGCCATTCTCCACCATAAACTTCAGTTGATGCTCTAATTTCTCAGGCAACCACAGATCGTCAGAGTCAAGAAACGCAATCCATCGCCCTTTTGTCCTGCGCAAAGCATTGTTTCGCGTAATGGCCGCACCCGAATTTTGGGGATTGCATTCATATTTTATACGCTTATCTGCCTCTAAAAATGGCTTAACCACCTCCAACGTGTTGTCAGTCGAGCAATCGTCCTGAATAAGTAGTTCCCAATTCTCGTAGGTTTGCGCCTGAACACTCTCAATCGTTTCAACTATAAAGTCAGCACACGCCCAAGTAGGCGTAATAATCGACACTAATCCGTAGTCTGTCATTTTTTCATTTCTTTTTCAAAGGGAAGTCCTTTATGCTGAATTTTTCGCCCAGCATTTTGTTGAATTCGGGAGTATAGAAGTCCATGAACCCACCTTGTGAAGTGAAAGTCAATTCGCCAAAGTATATTTTTCCATCAATGTTATAGAGGTCAACACGAAGTTCAGGGAAACCTTTTGACAGTTTTTCAGCTATCTCCACCATTTTATCAAAGTTTTTTGGCTTAGGGATTATATCGCCTTTAAGATAATCTGAATTAAATACAGAAAATTCAGGATGTGCATTCCAGTCCATGTCGTATGTCATCACATGGGCACTGTTGCCACCTGCACTTCGGTCGTTACAAATCCAAGTATAATAGCACTTGCCATTAAAGCACCACATCTTATAGTCGGTAAGTGAAGTTGCCCCCCCCTCCAAAGGAAGCACCTCTTCAGCAATCACACAGGGTGTCATGTGTTTATAGTGAGGTTCAGCATGGAGCGCTCCAATATTCTTCCTACACAACCACTCTCCTATCAAATCAATATATTCAGCCTTTTTCTCTGGCGTGAGTTCTGATTTGCGAATGATTTTGTTCGTACCCTTTCCATCGCCATTATTTGCCTTGATAATAAAAGTTTCAGGAAGCGCATCAAAGTTCACATCCTCTTTCTTATACCAAGTGGCATAGAGTTTCACCAATGTGTCGCCCAGACCTATTTTCTCCACATAGTCACGCACCGTTCGCTTATCAGCTAATTCTGTCCATCTTGTTGTATCAGAATAAAGCTTTGCCCACAAAATTTTCTCATTCAAACTCTGCGGATTCTTAAGGTCAAGTGCCTCTTTAAACACATAGCGATAGCGCAACTTCAATAGCAACTCCGGATAATGATTACCCAAAAACTCACAAAATTTAATTAAAGGCCAAAAGATAACTCTGCCCGATTTACTTAATGTAGGATGAAATGCCATATATTATATTCGTTTTGTATCGTTATTTTAAAATTCTTCGCTTTATGAAATCCGTTAATAGACAACGACCCAAAGAAGGGTGTTTTATCATATTGCTGAAAATGTATCTGTGATTAGCTTTTCTATATGCAGCATAGTTTCGACTAATTTCCATGTGATACTGCTCAGAATTATCTTCTTTCTTAAGCATTGCATTCAAGTAGTCGAATCGCCATTCTGGAGGAACAATAGACTCGTCCACAACAACAGGCGTACAATCTTTTTCAATATGCACATACTCTACAGTTGGAGTACCTGCATCAAGGTCTAATTTCACAATAGCGCCTATTGAAGTAGGTTTCCATGCCATCTCAAAAACAAAATTTCCAAGTGAATAGAATATGTATTTACCATTATACACCTCATAACCTTGCAGCACATGAGGATGCATACCAATAATAAGGTCGAAACCTGCATCAATCAACCAATGGGCAAACTTCTTTTGCGCAGATGATGGACGATTGATATATTCGTTACCCCAATGAACATAGAGCACTTTAAATGCTTCTTCAGGTAAAGACTTCAACTCTTCTTTAATTTCTCTATACTCTGGATTATACCAATATGATGGAGTTTCCGTAAAATCATCAATACGAAGACACATGCCCGTAAGCGACACCATTTTTCCCTGATGTCTCATTATAACAGACCTCTGCATGTTAGTTCCGAAAAATTTTGAACCATAACCGCATATCGCGTCACACGTTTGTTGATACGCATCTTTTCCATGTTGCATTGCATGATTGTTTGCAAATCCGTACACATCAAAGTGCTTAAGTTTCTCCAAAACTTTTGGACTAACCCTAAACGCTTCCCCTGCAAAACCTGCCTTATCTGTCACATTTGAAGCCACACCCTCAAAGTTGCCAATCCAAAGATCGTTTGCGTTTCTGTTAAGTTTGCGAAAAGGGTCAAAACCATTGCCTATCCTAGTACCGATTCCAAAACCAACATTGAAATACCAATCAGTAAGATTTATATCTCCTGTAAAATTCATCATTTTTTCGATTCTAATATTTTTGCAGGGTTTCCTACCACTACCACATTATCAGGAACATCATGCGTAACTATTGCGCCAGCTCCAACAATAGAGTTATTGCCTACAGTTACATTGCCTAAAATCTGCGCATGCGTACCTACAACGACATTGTCGCCAATTATCGGCAATCCTTTATGCCCTGCTCTGCCACCCATTGTGACACCATGAAGTATCTTGCAATTTTCACCTATCTTAACACCAGGATGAAAAACACACCCTAAAGCATCATGAGGAAAAACTGTTCCTTTCCCTATCTTCATTTGAGGGGGAACATCAGCTGAAAAAACAATCCTTACCACCCCTCGCAGAATCTGACCTAAAATATTCAAGTGATGATTATACAGCCAATGTTCCAATCTATGTATTGTACTTATTCTATCCATTTTTCTTCACTATTTCTTGATAAAACATAATTGTTTTTTTAGCAACATTATCCCAAGAGTATTTTTCTGCCGTCTTTCTACATTTTTCAACATACTTATCAGGATTGACGGAAAGTTCCTCATAAGCTTTCTTGATTGTTTTGGTAATCGATTCTGCTGTCAAATCTATCACCCAACCACAATGATATTCTTTTATAAGTTCTGCCATATTTGTCATTGGTGTCACCATACAAGGACAACCATAAGACAAAGCCTCAAGAATTGTCATTGGCATACCCTCTGATCTCGATGGAAGAATGTTTATTGAAGCTTTCTTTAATACTTCTGCTTTTTCATCACCAGCAACAAAGCCATGATATTTCACGAAATCTCCATATTCAAGCAGTAATTTGTAAGTATCATCATATTTATTGCCATAAAAATTAAATTCTATTTTATCATCCCAACCTTCATTTCGTAATTTTTTAATAGCCTCCAATAACACGTCTATCCCCTTACCATAATAGTCAATACGTGATAAGAATGTTATATTCATCTTTTCTAAAACGACACGGCTGGGGAGGACTTCATTAGGAACATTAACCCCATTTGGCAATATCGTATAGTTTTTATTTGTCCTCTTAAATACAGACTTTTTATATTCATTTTCGCTGAGATATACTACTGCCTTTGCCTTATGTATAAACCAATTAAACAACAATAGATTTGCTACTTTCTTTTTCAGCCATCCCTTCTTCGCATTATCTCTTGATGCGCCACCATGAAACACCAACACATAAGGTACCTTCTTCATTCTCAATAAGTGTGAAAATGTCACCTGCTGTATTTCGTAAAGAGAGTTAAACACTACAATGTCTGGCTTGTAAGAGTCAAGCAACTGTTTGAATTCTTTTGTAGTGGGTGTATAATATATAAATTGTTCATCCACAACAGATTGCTTTGTCGTAATAGCAATCTTCACCTCATTATTTAACTTTATTTGAGCATTAGCCAAACAAGTTACTGCCTCATATATACCATTTAATTTGCCACTTCTACCGAAGTAGGCTATATGCAGAATCTTCATATTCTTATATTTTAATAAATTGTCATATGATCTTCATTCCAACAAAATTTATAAGGGAATACACTATTCCATTCGGGTCTCAACATTAAAATTACTAATGTGTATAGGAATATTGATATAAGTGCTAATCTACCCCACATTTTTCTTTTACCATAGGGCATAAAAGAAATTGCATTCGGTATCAACAATAGAACAAATGTAGAGTAATAGATGACGATTCTATCCAATATATTCACCTTCAAACATAGCATCGATAAAGAGACTACAACCATCTGAATAACTACCAAATGCCCTAAGAATTCTTTTTCCAATGAAGTGTTATCGATCGGTATCTTATTATAGGAAATATAACCAATATATAAAAATAAAATAGCCAATAGAAGTTGAAGAATGCTTGCTAATCTAACTCCTCCATCAAAATATGCACCTTCTTGATAATGTTCATAATATGGCAAATAGCTAAACACCGTTTCAAGTATATTCCCAAACAATACAAATATTAATAATGTAGAACCCACAAGCAAACTCATTGTTCTTTTTGTAGGTTTCAGTTTTAATACTAATGGACATAAAGAAAAAAATATTGCAGATGAATGGAATAAAGAAGCACCTATTATTGAGACAATAAACAGAATGTATTTTTTCTTTAAGGCGAAATCAAATCCAAAGAACAATATAGCAATAGCAAGACTCTGCCTTAATGCCGACATTGAAAATCCGAATAGAGTGTATGAAAAGAATATTAAAATCGACAACCATGGCATTAAACTATATCTCCAAAGAAATCTTCCTAATGAGAAGTAGAATATCAAAGAATAAACTATAAATAAAACTTGCGGATTACGAAAGACTTTCCAAACAATTTGGCTAAAATACAAGTAGCCTAATTCGTATCTTGTGCCTGCTATTAGTGCATCTTCACCCATCACAAAGATCCTTAGGTACTCGTGAGTGTCATTTCCAACTGTTGATGCCTTAAATGCAGACATGCAACATAATAGAAGTAGACATACACTTTCTCCAACCCTATTATTGCTAGAAGGAATCCATATTGATTTCTTCGAAGAAAAAGAAATCAACACTAAAAGGATGAAGAATATGAGTATATATTGTAACATATTATTCCTTTCTTAAATATATTAGAACACTAGTCAGTTCTTTCTTATGTAACAACAATATCATGACTAGAGCTAAGACGGACATACATAAACCAAACTTTATATCTATTGAAATTGTAATTGCTTGAAGCAAACAAGCAGAAACTGATATAAAAAGTGTTTTATAATTTATGGGAAGATTAATATACTGTTGTACATCTTTTGTTCTAATTGCGACAATAATTAAGTAGCTTACAGCATTTGCGACTAATGCCCCTATTACACCAACGAAAGGTATTGTGCAAATACACAAAAGGATATTAATCCCTGCCCCCCACAAAGTAGATTTCATAGCTTTTACATTATCCTTTACTACTGAATAAAACGTCCCCAAAAATGTGGAATAACAACCAAGCAACGCTGAAAAGAGAAGCATCGGCGTATAGACCCATGCTTTATAAAAATCACCTTGCAACACTATTTTTGAGATATAAGGAACAAGAATTATTAATATCGAACATGTCATTAAACATAAAAACGAATACTTGCGAAATACACTATAAAAAAAGCCAGATGTATGAGATTCCTGGTATTCTCGTACAGATGCCATTTGCCATGATTGCTGAAATACGGAAGTGACGATATTCAAGAGTGCAGGCAATTTGCTTGCACTTGAAAATAAACCCGCTATTGACAAACCACAAAAACCAGCTACTATATATCTTGACGAGATATTTGTAAACCACCATGATAACATATTAGGAATTAGTGGTAAACAATATGCCAACATCATAGTTATTACAGGAATCTTTACATTACACCATTTTATTCGCGTTATTATGCGTATTCGACAAATAAGAAATATCAAAGATGCAATGTCAGAAATGATAAATGATGTCAGATATCCATTCACTCCTAACTTGAATTTAAATACAAAGAAATATGTTGAGATCAACAACACAAAAGCCCCTATAATACCATTCAGAGAGAATGTCCATATTTTCCCATCCGCACGAGTGTATTGTGCGAATAAAATCCTTAATGCTTCAAATATATACCATAATACAAAATAATACCAATATGTATCTATCTGAACAATCAAAGAACTCAATATAGTCCCTATTGCCACAACAACGAAACTTCCTAATAAAACGAAAAATCCATTTGATATAAAACTGCTTTTATCTGCATTCTTATCTAACATAAATCTAAATACAGCATCGGAAATACTTAAAGTTAGTATTGGCACAACCAGTTGCAGTGCATTATTAAGTAGATCAGCTAAACCAAATTCTTCAGAACTTAATGATACTGTGTATATTGGCATTAATATAAAATACAGGAACTTTACTGTAAAATTTCCAACGGCAAAAATTAGTGTATCAGAAACCAAACTCTTAATTTTTCCCATATCAAAATTCAAATTGCATTTTCCACTTTTCTATTACTCCAAAATCTAGTCCTGTTATTTTGGTATCAAATGAAGAGTTTATAAACTTGTCCAACTCAGACCTAATATTTTCACGTTCTATTATAGGCAATCCATACTGTTTTGACATATTAACAGCCCTATAGTCAATTGCGATAATTAAACTTCTACATCCATCTTGTAATGCTCTAATTCCCCCATGTAGTCGATTGCCAACATAATCTATATCGTTATTCTTGAGAATCTTATCATAAGCACAAAGATTGGGTCTTACTATTTTAACATCAAAGTCTCCTAAATTACGTAAATAATCAAGATCTGTTGGAGTTTGGGGCCAAAAAAACAACTCATTATAATTATTTCTCAGTATATCTACCATTAATTTGTCATTTTCGGCATCTGCCTGATAACCTGTTAATGTAAAAAGCACTTTATCACTTTTTGTTGAAGGGATTTTCCTGCAAACATCATCAGTAAATCCCCATAAGGTTGGACATCCCGTGTTCATTGCTCTATAGCCTAAAGCCTCTAACATATTTTTTGTATATTCATCTCTAGTACTATGGATGAATTTCTTGCTTAAAATTTTTTTATAGAGATATTTAGTATAAAGATTTATATGGTTACAATTTATTCCGGCACCAACGCCAAGCAGAATCGTGTTCTTAAAGAATGAAGCATTCCAAGGAAACACATTCCATTGCGGTAATGGACGCATCATATTTGTATATAATGCATTCGTTCCACACAAAAATTTGTAATCAGAATTCGTTATAATATTAAATTTCTGTGGAACAAGTAATTGCTGCCACCATGTATATGGTGGCGTATGTGTAGGATATTTACATATATAATTTTTTTCGTATAATTCTGCCCAATTCATTCGGATAGAATCGTTTATGATTTCATCACCTATATTCTGTGAGGCAATGGAAGTATCTAACAGTAGGACTCTTTTCATGTAATCGTCTATTATTAATATTAATATTTATATTTATTTTCAGGTCTAACAACATCGTCAGATTTTAACAGATACTCATAAGCCAGATTATTGTACCTTATCAAATCATTATATGTATAATCAGGCGGGAATAATGCTTTCAGTCCTTCTAAAGTCTTTTCTTTACAATATATATCTTTCCTTAAATTAACTCCTATACCACAAAATGGAGATGGCATAAATTTGAGAATTTTCATTGATGTTTTATTAACTTTTTGCATCCACCCACCCTCTATAGGAAATAATAAATCAAAGACAGACAAAGCATTACCTATTTCTTCAACCGGTACTTCAGAAATCTCAGAGAGCAAATTGTATTCTTCCTGTCTCTTATTCTCCAAAATGAAACCTCCGAACAGAAATATGAAAACTTGCCAAAAGTAAGGATATAAATAATAATAGTTGTGACCCTTTAAAACCCCTATTGCTGCTTTTAAATTAACCGGCAATATAGCATGATTCAGATCTGAAATATAATTTTCTATTTCTTGCTCATTTTCAGGACGTAGCAGATCTTCTATGCAATGCTTTAAAACAAGAAGTCGATTTAGCATCTCTACATATAAAGAACCATATAATTTGTTTTTGCTATCGTGATCATAGAATAACTTTTTAAAAGACTCTTGGGTTATATCAACTCCTGTATCGGATATTGAAGCATATGAGTTTTCGGCATTTTCGTGATCCAAACGTGCTGTTATATGTTTGTTTTCTGTAAACAACTTAAATGTTTTATTAATCCTAGCACTTGGTGTTGATACAAAAAAAGTATTATCACATAAATCATACAAATAATTTCTTAGCTTCTCAAACCCAACAAGGTTCTTATTAGTTTTTGCAGTAGTATTAATATCTGATATTATTTTACGCTCTAATGCATAACTAAAACGCAAATTTGCCACAAATGCATTTTCATGTGGAGTATGTTTTATTGCATAAGCGTTCTGAATTTGATTATAGCATAGTTTTTTACCTTTCATTTCTGTAACAACCAAAGATATGTCTAATTGATTTGCAATTTCATTATAAACTTCTTGGTTGCTATCTGCTTTTTGAACTACAAAAGAAGCTTTACTAAACTGTAAATAATCCATCCATCCCCTCACCTTAAATATGTCTGGAAAGCCCCAGTTTCCTGATTTAATTTCAGCAATGGTTTTCTCAACACATCTGTCTGTAAACTTGCTCGTAACAATATCAAGTTCAAGGATGTCGCTTTTTTCACGTTTATGGATATTGCGTTCCAAATAATACCCACCAGCATTCAAAACAGAAGAAACATAGTCTTCATATGCATAATCCTTCGGTATCAATGGCAGTGTTATACAATTTTCTTCCATAACAATAATCTAAAATTATTAGCGCCAAAATAACACTAACAAATAGAGCTTCACTAAAACCTTAAATAGCGGTTAACTTGAGGACACAAGGCTTCCATGAGCTGATTTTGTTTTTTAATCTCTTCTGAAAATGTCGCGTGTATATACTTTTTCTTCCACATCGTCGAGGCATGAGTCGTAGCGGTTGGCGATGATGGCGTGGCTTTGTGCCTTGAACTGTGCCAGGTCGTTGACCACCTTACTGCCGAAGAATGTGGTGCCGTCTTCAAGGGTTGGCTCGTAGATGATGACCTCTGCACCCTTTGCCTTGATGCGCTTCATGATGCCTTGGATGGCAGATTGGCGGAAGTTGTCGGAGTTTGACTTCATGGTAAGGCGATACACACCAATCACACAGCCACCCTGCTCTGTGCCAAACTGGTTATTGCTATAATAGTCGTACCAGCCAGCTTTGCGGAGCACTGCGTCGGCGATGTAGTCTTTGCGGGTGCGGTTCGATTCCACGATGGCCGACATCATGTTTTGTGGCACGTCCTGGTAGTTGGCGAGCAGCTGCTTGGTGTCTTTTGGGAGGCAGTAGCCGCCGTAGCCAAACGATGGGTTATTATAATGTGTGCCGATGCGTGGATCGAGGCCAACGCCCTCGATGATGGCTTGACTGTCGAGACCCTTCATCTCGGCATAGGTATCAAGCTCGTTGAAGTAGCTCACGCGGAGCGCGAGATAGGTATTGGCGAAAAGCTTCACCGCTTCGGCTTCCTTCATGCCCATGAACAAGGTGTCGATGTTTTCCTTGATGGCACCTTCCTGCAAGAGTGCGGCAAAGGTCTTGGCTGCCTCTTTCAGCATCTCCACATCGGTAACCGATTGGATAGCTTTGTTTTCCGCCTCAAATTCGGGCTTGTCGATGATTTTAGGATAGCCCACAATGATGCGGCTTGGGTAAAGGTTGTCGTAGAGCGCCTTGCTCTCGCGAAGGAATTCGGGCGAGAACAAGAGGTTGAACTTCTTCACACCTTTCTGCGCATACTTCAAGTAGAGGTTGCGGGTGTAGCCCACCGGAATGGTCGATTTGATAATCATCACTGCATCGGGGTTCACCTCCAGCACCAGGTCGATTACCTCTTCCACATGGCTTGTGTCGAAGTAATTCTTCACAGGGTCGTAGTTGGTGGGGGCAGCGATCACCACAAAGTCGGCATCGGCGTAAGCAGCCTTGCCGTCGAGGGTGGCAACAAGGTTCAATGGCTTCTCAGCCAAATACTTTTCGATGTAATCGTCCTGAATGGGCGAAATACGGTTGTTCAACTTTTCCACCTTTTCAGGAATCACGTCCACTGCTGTTACATGATGGTGCTGCGATAGCAATGTAGCTATGCTCAGTCCCACGTAGCCGGTACCAGCCACGGCTACCTTAATTTCATTAAATTCACGCATATATTTTTCAGATTACTATAAGTATCAATAGAAATGAGGACTATTCGGCTATCTCGAAGTCCTCGTTGTGCACATTGTTCACCGCCACGGCAAATCCGCCAATATTCATCACCAACTGGCGATCGCGCTTCACTCGCACCACATAGCCCTCCTGCCCTTTAAAAAGGCCTGTGAGCACGCGGAGCCTCACATGGTCTTTAGCAAATCGCTCAAATGGCTCGCGCATGAATGTCAACCGCTCTGGCTCGTTTTGCATCACTGCCATGAATGGTTGCATCACGCTATCGGGGATTGATGCTGGCTTTTTGGTGCTACAGTTGTTCACCAGATAATACTGAGGGAAGTTGAGTTTCAGGAATGTCCTCAACTGATTGGTAGCACCCTGCAAGAACACAAGCCCGTTCACGGTAGGCTTTTCCGTTTTCACCACGCCTTTGCCGTCGGGTTTGTCCTTATATTTGATTGTGCGGTGCACGAAACACTTCGGCTTGAAATCGCCCAAAAGTTTTCGATTTTCGAGATTCTTTTCAAAAACTGCCGCCGACATGTGCTGTATGAAGATATAGCCCCATGGAGACGCTTCCGTTTTTGGTTTGCTTAGCGTGTAGATCATGGCATCGGCGCACTCTTCGTTGCTACTCTCGGCCTTTTCCTTTTCCAACTTTACGGCTTCAGACTCATCTTCCAAACAGGGTATTTCTCCCACTTTCGAGACCGATTCGCCAGTCCCGACTATGTGGATGCCCTTTGGTAAACGCTTGTTGTTATACACGTCGTTCACGTCGGCTGTAGAAGATAGAAGCGAGCAATCCTGCGTCATTTTCATTTTCTACTTTATGTCACTGTTGGCCATCATCAACCTGAGTGATTGCGCCAATTTCACATTGACATTATTCATAAAATCATACAGTTAAGTATGTTTGGCCATTAACGGATGAGTAGGTCGCGACTTAGCTAAAACCTAAAGCAAGCGCAAAATACTTAGCATCGTCGTCCCCCACCATTGTGTGTGGCTTTGTGTCTTTATCCGTTCATTTATGCTTTCCCGCCATAAAGACAAAAATAGTACTGCAAAGGTACATAATTCTCCACACATATCCTACTTATTGCCTCCAAAAGTGCCACATTTAACGCAACTTACACAATAATTTGAACTGCAGTTCACCCTCCCCCCCCATTCCCAATTTTAATCCATCAGTCTTTTTGCATGTTTTTCAAAATTCGCACTCTTTCCCAGTAATCGTCAATGTTCTTAAATATTTGCTTTGCGCCTTCTTCTGAAAGATGATGCCCGCTGTCAATCATTTCATAACTGCTATAATAACCCGAAAACTCTTCCACATACTTAGTCCCGAACAATTCATCATACTTTCCAAAAAAGCCTTTCACAAGCATCTTCTCTTGATAATTAACAGATTTTGCTATCCATATTTCATACGGCATATATGTCTTTATCATCTTCGTAAAAGCCGCATCTTGCTCCACCAGTTTACACAGTTCGGCTGGCGGATCCCAACATGGATTGATGACAAATCTCGGAATCCCATTTAAAGTCAAAGTGATAAACCCTCCAAGGCTCGAACCAATCACCAAATCAATCTTGAATTCGTCAATAAAATTCAAAATTTGCTCTCTTGCGTGCGAACAGTCTGCCTCATCATAATCAATTGAAAACAACTTATACCCCTCCGGAAGCGCATTCAAAACTCGTTTATACCCTCTCCCATACGCAGAACCTCGAAACCCATGAACATAAAGCACTCTTTTCATAATCCAATCAATTTTAAAGTCACATACAATAATAGTAAAAAGTCCAAAAAAATTCAATCCCCACCCCTATTTTTTACAAAAATAAAGGAAATGATATACATGTTGTCCCGAAAAAGATGCGATGAAATTCCGTAGGAATTTGATGTGTGTAGGCAGGTATGCAGAAAAGATGTAATGGAGCGAAGCGAAATGGAATCTTTTCGAAATGCCTGCAATAGATTTGTCAGTATTGTGCATTCCAGCGGAATGCGACAACATCAAATTGCCCATTGAATGCGAAATCGCATCCCGCTGGGATGCGTATTTGTTATGCGATATTTGCAGGCATTTCGCTTCGGTTATGCTCCATTTCGCTTCGCTCATTTCGCATAACCTTCGCTGCATACCTGCCTACACACATCAAATCCCTACGGGATTTTTTCAATCATTACTAAATAATCACAGGGACAACTTGTATATCATTTCCTTTTTTTTTGGGAGTTAGTTTTCTTCGTGCACACTGCATTTGGGTGATGTGGGGAATAATTTGTAATTTTGTGGTGTAAAAAATTATTAATTTTTGAACGTGATGAAGAAAACGATATTATTGTTAGTGAGTGTGGCGGCGATGGCTTTGGCCGCCGATTTAATGGCCGAAACGCGCGATGAAATCGCCAAAATTGGGCAAAATGTGGGCGCGGAAGGCAAGTTTTGCTACTGGACGGAAGGCAGCGTGCCTTTGAAAAAACTCAAGAACTTTGTGGAGCGTGTGACCAATCCGCAGAGCGATGGCTTTGTGCCGCAGTCCGACCGCGTGGCAGTGTTTGACCTCGACGGCACGCTCGTGTGCGAAACCGCCCCATCGTATTTTGAATGGATGATGTATTTGCACCGTGTGTACGACGACTCCACTTTCCACGCTACAAATGAGCAAATTGCCACCGCCGACACCATTAAGAAGTCTGTGTACGCTCGCTCGGTGCCTGGCGATATGATGTGGACAGAGGCAATCGCGCAAAACGAGGTATTTGCCGGCATGACCGATGAGCAGTATCGCAATTATGCAATTGAATTTATGAAAACGCCAGTTGAGGGCATGACCAATTTGCAGTGGGGCGAAGCCATCTACTTGCCCATGGCTGAAGTGGTGGGATATTTAGCAGCCAACGGCTTCACCACCTACGTGATTTCGGGCAGCGAGCGTCAGGTGACACGCGCCTATGCCGATGGAGCGTTGGCGTTTGGCCGCAACCACATCATAGGCTCCGACATCTACACCTACGCCACCTCACAAGGCGATAAAGAGGGCTGGGACTATTCGTTCAAGCCTACCGACGATGTGGTGCGCGGCGCTATGTATGTGAAAAACTTAAAGATGAACAAGGTGAGCGCCATTGTGCGCGAGATAGGCATGAAGCCGATTTTGGCTTTTGGCAATTCATCGGGCGACTTCAGCATGTTTGAATACACGGTCACAAACAACCACTACCCCAGCATGGCGTTTTGCGTGCTCGCCGACGATGTGGTGCGCGAGTACGGCAACCCTACAAAAGCAGCAAAAATGAAATCGTCGTGCGACGCTAAAAACTGGACTACAATCTCAATGAAAACCGACTTCGCCACCATCTACGGCAAAAATGTAAATAAACAAGAAAAATAGCCCATCCTCATTATATTTATTAGGAGAACAATTAAACCCAATATTTTTTAGAAATGATATACATGTTGTCCCGAAAAAGATGCGAAGAAATTCCGTTAGGAATTTGATGTGTGTAGGCAGGTATGCAGAAGAGATGTAATGGAGCGAAGCGAAATGGAATCTTTTCGAAATGCCTGCAATAGATATATCAGGATGTTGCATTCCAGCGGAATGCGACAACATCAAATTGCCGTATAATGGCGAAATCGCATCCCGCTGGGATGCATATTTGTTATGCGATATTTGCAGGCATTTCGCTTCGGTTATGCTCCATTTCGCTTCGCTCATTTCGCATAACCTTCGCTGCATACCTGCCTACACACATCAAATCCCTACGGGATTTTTTCAATCATCACTAAATTATCACAGGGGCAACTTGTATATCATTTCCTATTTTTTTGTAAATTTGTGGAGTAAACAACTATACACACACAACTAACTAATAACTATTAATCAAAATTTCTCACGATATGGCTACAAGCATACAGCAGAAGCAAGAACTTTTCAAAGCCATTTGGGCTACCGCCGAAGACCTCCGCAACTCGGTTGACGGCTGGGACTTCAAGAGCTACGTGCTCGGCATTCTTTTCTACCGGTTCATTTCTGAGAATATCACCAATTATGTGAATCGCTTGCAGGCCGATGCTGGCGTGGAGGGATTCGAATATGCCGATTTCTCCGACGAGGAAGCCGAAGCGGCTCGCCATCAGCTGGTGCACGAAAAGGGATTTTTCATACTCCCCTCACAGCTGTTCTGCAATGTGCGCAAGAATGCCAAAACCGACCCTAACCTCAACGTGACGCTCAACTCGGTGTTTAAAGCCATCGAGGCTTCTGCCATTGGCACCGAAAGCGAAAGCGACTTGAAAGGACTTTTCGCCGACATCGACGTGAACTCCAACAAACTCGGTGGCACCGTGGATAAGCGCAACGAGCAGCTCACGAAAATTCTCAACAATATTGGCAATATCGACCTCAAAGGCGACTATCAGGATAATCAAATCGACATTTTCGGTGATGCCTACGAGTTTTTGATGGCGATGTACGCCTCAAATGCCGGCAAATCGGGTGGCGAATACTACACGCCACAAGAAGTTGCCGAACTTCTTGCTCGCCTCGTGACCCACGGCCGTGAATATGTGAATAAGGTATATGACCCCGCATGTGGGTCGGGCTCACTATTGCTGAAATTCGCCAAAATTCTGGGCAAGCACAATGTGAAAAAGGGATTTTTCGGACAGGAACTAAACATCACCACCTACAACCTGTGCCGTATCAATATGTTTTTGCACGACATCAACTATTCCGACTTCGACATCCGCAATGGCGACACGCTGCTTGAGCCTTACCACTGGAGCGATGAGCCGTTCGACGCCATTGTTTCCAACCCACCCTATTCAAAACCATGGATTGGTTCCGACGATGCCACGCTTATCAACGACCCTCGCTTTGCCCCTGCTGGCGTGCTGGCACCGAAAAGCAAGAGCGACTTGGCTTTCACCATGCACATGCTTTCGTGGCTCTCCACCGAGGGAACCGCGGCTATCGTGGAGTTTCCCGGCGTGCTTTATCGCGGTGGCGCAGAGCAGAAAATCCGCAAATATCTTATCGACAACAACTATGTTGACACCGTGATACAGTTGCCACAAAACCTGTTTTTCGGTGTGAGCATTGCCACTTGCATCATAGTGCTGAAAAAGTCGAAAAAGGAAAACAAAACGCTCTTTATCGATGCCTCACAGCTCTTTGTGCACGAGGGCAACAAGAATAAACTTTCGCCCGAAAACATCGATGCCATTGTTACCGAATTTGCCGAACGCCGCGAAGTGAAGCACTTCTCTGCCCTTATCGACAATAGAATTGTGGCTGAAAACAACTACAACCTTTCGGTGAGCAGCTACGTGGAGGCAGAGGACACTCGACCAAAAATCGACATCAAGGAGCTTAACGAACACATTCGCAAAATCGTGGCGCACGAAAACAAACTCCGCACAGAGATAGACAAAATCATCGCCGAACTCGAAAACGAAACTGCCGTATGAGCAAGCTACAAGAACTAATCAACAAGCTTTGCCCAAACGGCGTGGAATTTAAACCACTGGGGGAAGTATGTGAAATAAAAACAGGCAAAGGTATCACAAAAAATGACGCTACTGGAGGTGGTAACTATCCTATTATAAGTGGCGGTCAAACACCAATGGGATATTATCATGAATACAATAGAGGCCCGAAAACTGTTACAATCTCTCGTGTAGGAGCTTACGCTGGATTTGTTAGTTTTATTGAAGAACCTTTTTATTTAAATGACAAATGCTTTTCCATTATTCCTATTAATGACTTTCAAACTTTAATCAACTCTCGTTTTTTGTTCCATCATTTGAAAAACAAAGAAGAAACTATTAAAAATCTTCAAAGTGAAGGTGGGGTTCCAACAATCAACACAAAAAAAGTTGGAAGTATCATGATTCCTGTTCCTCCTATTGAGGTTCAGGAAGAGATTGTGAGGATTCTTGATAGCTTTTCGGATTACGCAGCGGAGCTGCAAGCAAGAAAACAACAATATGAATATTATCGCAATCTTTTACTCACCTTCAATCCCTCCGCCTACGGCTGCGGGACCGATGATGAGCAAAAAGATGGTGTAACCACCTGGGGGGGGGCATAATTACAAAATCGAATGGAAAAAAATGGGAGAAATCGGAACTTTCATTCGTGGCAATGGTTTGCAAAAAAAGGACTTCACCGAAAGTGGAGTTGGTTGCATTCACTATGGCCAAATATACACCCATTATGGCACTTTTGCTACAAAAACAAAATCATTTGTTAGCGAGAAGCTGGCCTCTAAACTCCTAAAAATTGAAAATGGTGATATAGTATTGGCTTGCACAAGCGAGAACATTGAAGATGTTGCTAAAGCTGTTGCATGGCTCGGAAAAGAAACCATTGTTACTGGTGGACACTCTGTTGTTTTCAAGCACACAGCTAATCCCAAATACATTGCATATTTCATGCAAACTGCACTATTCTTCAACCAAAAGAAAAGATATGCTTATGGAGCTAAAGTGATTGATATTAAAACAGAAGATCTTGCAAAAATTCTTATCCCCATTCCCCCACTTGAATTGCAAGAAAAGATTGTTGCTATTCTTGACCGGTTTGAGACTTTGGTCAACGACCTCACAAATGGTTTGCCTGCCGAAATAGCTGCGGTTAAAGACCAATACGAATATTATAGAAATAAATTGTTGACTTTTAAGAAATTATCGGCATGAGCCAATTTCTAAATAATAAAGGAGGATATCGCAATCTCAGGGTATATCGCTTGAGTGAAATCATCTACGACCTAACGATGATATTTGCCAGGCAATATATCAGGGCAGGAAGCCGCACGCGCGACCAAATAGAGCAAGCGGCTCGTAGCGGCAAACAGAACATAGCAGAGGGAAGCGTGGCATCAACCACATCGAGCGAAACCGAAATCAAACTCACCAATGTGGCAAAAGCTTCGTTAGAGGAACTACTGCTCGACTACGAGGACTTCCTCCGACAGAACAAATTGCCGCAATGGCACAAGAATCACCCTCGCACTATCCGACTGCGAAAGTATCTTAAAAGTGACGATTTTTTGGAAAATCCCACAAAATATGCTTCGGCAATGAACGCAGAGGAATTCTGCAATCTGTGTATCACGCTCATCAATCAAGCCACCTACATGCTTCGCCGCCTGATTGACAGCCAGCAAAACCAATTCCTGCAAAAAGGCGGTATCCGCGAGCAAATGTATGCAGCCCGCACACAATACCGCACCCACCAAAGCATAAATCCACCCACCAAATCCAAAAAATCCGACTAATCAGACTCGTCAGACAAGTCGGACAAGTCAGACAAGTCAGACTGGTCAGACCAATTCCATCAAACAACCTAAAAAAGCAATGATTATGAAATACGACATGATTTCAGAAAACACGGAATCGACCGTGGTTGCCGAATTTGAAGCAGGCGATTACAGCTCTGCCCAATACCAGAGTGAAGCGGCTATGGAAGCCGATTTCATCAAGCGACTCCAGCGCCAAGCCTACGAATATCTGCCTATCAAGTGTGAAGCCGACTTGATAGCCAACCTGCGCACGCAAATCGAAAAACTCAATCAAATGCAGTTCACCGACAAGGAGTGGACAGCGTTTTTCAAACAGCATCTCGGCAACCCCAACGAGGGCATCGTGGAAAAAACCCGCACCATTCAAGAAGACCATAAAAAGGTGCTCACTCGCGACGATGGCTCGTTTCTGAACGTGTATCTCATCGATAAAGAGAATATCCACAACAATTCGCTCCAGGTAATCAACCAGTATGTGCCTGAGGGCGGCAGCCACGAAAACCGCTACGACGTAACAATCCTGGTCAACGGCTTGCCACTGGTGCATGTGGAGCTCAAGCGCCGTGGTGTGGAGGTGCGCGAAGCCTTCAACCAAATCAGGCGTTACAACCGTGAATCGTTTTGGGCTGGGTGCGGACTCTTTGAGTTTGTGCAGATTTTCGTCATCTCGAATGGCACACTCACTAAATATTACAGCAACACCACTCGCTACTGCCATGTGAAGCAGCAGGGCAAGGGCAGCAAGAAGCAAACGAGCAATTCGTATGAGTTCACCTCATACTGGGCATTGCTCGACAATGAGCCCATACGCGACCTCATCAACTTCACACAGACGTTTCTTTCCAAGCACACTCTGCTGAATGTGCTCACCAAATACTGCGTGTTCACCGCCGAGGAAATGCTGATGGTGATGCGCCCTTATCAGATTGCCGCCACGGAGCGCATCATTCAGCGCATACGCACCGCAAGCTACCAGCGCGATTGGGGCAAGCGTGAGGGCGGTGGCTACATTTGGCACACCACCGGTTCGGGAAAAACGCTCACTTCTTTCAAGACGGCTCGCTTGGCATCGGGCATGGAGGAAATCGACAAGGTGCTCTTTGTGGTCGATCGCAAAGACCTCGACTATCAAACTATGAAGGAGTATGACCGCTTCGAGAAGGGCGCAGCCAACTCCAACACCTCTACCGCTGTGCTCACTCGCCAGCTCAACGACGAGAATTGCCGCATCATTATCACCACCATTCAAAAACTGAGCAATTTCATTTCACGAAACCCGCTGCACAAGATTTACAACCAACACGTGGTGATGATTTTCGACGAGTGCCACCGCTCGCAGTTTGGCGATATGCACAAGGCCATTGTGAAGAAATTCAAGAAATACCACATGTTCGGCTTCACAGGCACACCGATATTCCCCGACAACGCCGGTGCCATACGCAATGTGGAGTTCACCACCACCGAGGGGGCTTTTGGCGACCGCCTGCACAGCTACACCATTGTGGATGCCATTCGCGACGGCAATGTGCTGCCATTCCGTGTGGATTATATCCGCACGCTGCGCCCCGACGACGAAATCAAGCAAGAATCGGTGCCTGCCATCGACCAAGACAAGATTCTCAAAGACCCTAAGCGAATCAGATTTATCACAAAATACATTCTCGACCACTTCGCACAAAAAACGAAGCGCAATTATCAACACTACGATTTCAGCAAACTCACCAATATCAGCGAGGTGGCAAGCGCAAAAAAGGATGTGGAAGAACAGAAGGTGAAAACCAAACTGCAAGGCTTCAACTCCATTTTCGCTGTGGCGGGCATTCCGTTTGTGAAACTCTACTACACTGAGTTTAAGCGACAAATGGAAGCACTTCCTTCAAATCGCCGACTGAAGATTGCCACCATTTTCAGCTATGCGCCCAATGAGGCGGAAGAGGACTTTGGGGCTGACGAAAATTCTGAAAGCACCGAAGACCTCGACCAATCGAGCCGCGATTTCCTAAATATGTGCATTGCCGACTATAATGAAATGTTTGGAACGAGCTACGACACTTCGGCAGAGAAATTCCAAAACTACTATAAAGATGTGTCGCTGCGCATGAAGAATCGCGAGATTGATTTGCTCATAGTGGTGAATATGTTCCTCACCGGATTTGACGCCACCACGCTCAATACGCTTTGGGTGGATAAAAATCTGAGAATGCACGGCTTGATACAGGCTTATTCGCGCACCAACCGCATCTTGAACAGCATAAAAAGCTTTGGCAACATTGTTTGCTTCCGCAACCTTGAACACGCCACCAATGCGGCGCTCGAACTCTTTGGCGACAAGGAGGCTGGCGGACTGGTGCTGATGAAGACGTTCGACGAATACTACTTTGGCTACACGAAAGATGATGGCACAGACGTGCGTGGCTATCAATCATTCGTGAAAGATGATTTGCTGGTTAATTTCCCTCTGAGCGAAATGATTGTTGGCGAAAAGGCGGAGAAGGAGTTTATCAGGCTGTGGGGCGCAATTTTGCGATTGCGCAACATCTTGCAAAGTTTCGACCAATTTAATGGCAAAGAAATTCTGACCGACGAGCAATTCAAAGATTATCAAGGCATTTACCTCGACCTTTACGATAGGTATCCTCCTAAAAAGGGTGAAGCCGCTAATGTGAACGACGACATCGTGTTTGAAATTGAGCTGGTGAAATCGGTGGAAATCAACATCGACTTCATTCTGTTCCTCGTGGCGCAGAAGAATGGCGATTCAAAGCACGACACCGAACTTGAGGTGAAAATCAGGAAATCAATAGCCGCCACCCCCGACCTTCGCGACAAGGAAGACCTGATTATGCAGTTTGTAAGAAATGCATCGGCAGGAAGCAACATCAACGACGAATGGGCTATGTATGTGCGCCAAAAACTCACCAATGAGGTGCAGGAACTCATTTCTTCGGAAAAACTGAAACCCGAACTTACGATAGAATTTCTGCAACAGGCGTTCCGTGATGGTGAAATTCGGGAATCGGGCACAGGCATTGCGAGCATATTGCCCCCTATGCCCCTCTTTGGAGCCGGCAACAGCAGAGAAGCGAAGAAACTCAGCGTAACAGAGAAGCTCAAAACCCTTTTCAAACGCTTCTACGACCTGTGCGGCGGCGTTTTCCCATTCCTCCAAGAATAAATCCCCCCTCAAAGAAAGCCAACAAGGCACCAAGCCAGAGCCCACCCAACCCAACCAGTCAGACAAACCCGGCAAGTCAGACGAGTCAGACGAGTCGGACAAGTCAGACTGGTCAGACTGGTCGGACTGGTCAGACTGGTCGGACGCCCCTCAAAAAAAAACGCCCATCATTTCAAAAGGCGAAGGTATCGTCTTAACTTCCTGACTTCGTCACTTTTTTAAAGAGCGACTGTAACCATCTGATAATCAGATGTAATTATTTTTGTTTGGGTGACGCGCTGAGAAATGAATAAAATAGCGCCCCCATAACCTATACGAGAGGTCTTGAGAATATCGCGTTCTCGTTGAGGTTCGTGGGTCAGGCTATTTCTCGTGGGGTACGCAATGACGAAGTCAGGAAAAAAACGCCCATCATTTCAAAAGGCGAAGGTATCGTCTTAACTTCTTAACTTCTTTAACTTCTTAACTTCTCTTCTTTAACTTCTCCCCCCTATGTGTATTTTACTAAAAAAAAGTGTAACTTTGTGGGGTAATTTATGAGTTCACTGTTTGGAAAAATACTTGACACGCGCCCGAAGCCTAACGAGGCTGTTGGGCATATCGAGCTTCTCGACACCACACTGCGTGATGGCGAGCAAACCTCTGGTGTGAGCTTCTCTACAGCTGAGAAGCTGAGCATATCGCGTATGCTGCTCACCAATCTGCGTGTGCCTCGCATCGAGATTGGCAGTTGCCACGTTTCCATCGGTGAATTCGAGTCGGCAAAGGCGATTTGCCAATGGGCTGCCGACAATGGCCAACTCGCGCGCATCGAAATTCTGGGATTTATCGACGGCGGTAAATCGGTGGAATGGGTGAACAAGGTGGGCGGCAAGGTGATCAATCTGCTGGTGAAGGGCTCGGAAAGGCACTGCAACCTTCAACTGGGCAAAACGCTCGAACAGCACTGCGCCGACATCGTGAGGGAAGTGAACTTGGCGCACGCCAAGGGGCTGAAGGTGAATCTCTATCTTGAGGACTGGTCGAATGGCATACGCGCCTCCAAGCACTATGTGTATAAACTGATGGACACGCTGCAGCACCTGCCCATTGAGCGATTTATGCTTGCCGACACGCTCGGCATCATGAATCCTAACCAGGTGTATGAATACTGCAAGCGTATGGTGAACCGCTACCCTGCTCTGCATTTCGACTTCCACGCCCACAACGACTACGACCTTGCCACAAGCAATGCTTTTGCTGCGGGATTGGTGGGCATAAAGGGCATTCACTGCACCATCAACGGACTGGGCGAGCGCGCCGGCAATGCTCCGCTGGCTTCGGTGGTGCCTATGGTGCACGACATGCTGCACATGACCACGGGCATCGACGAAAAGCAAATCTATACCGTGAGCCACATCGTGGAGTCGTTCTCTGGTGTGGTGGTGGCGCAAAACGAGCCTATCATTGGCGAGAATGTGTTTACACAAACCGCTGGCGTACATGCCGACGGCGACAGGAAAAACGAACTCTACTACAACAGCCTGCTGCCCGAACGCTTCGGGCGCAAACGTGAATACGCCCTTGGTAAACTGTCGGGCGAGGCAAGTATCACCGAGAATTTGCTGGAACTGGGCATTCAGTTGGGCAAGAAATACGTACAGAAAGTGACCGAAAGAATCGTTCAATTGGGCGATAAAAAGGAGATTGTGACGCAAGACGACCTGCCCTACATCGTGGCAGATATCGTGAAGCGCGACTCGGTAATCAACAAGGTGAAAATTGTGAACTACTCGCTCACTATGTCGCACGGATTGCACCCTACAGCCACGGTGAAACTCGAAATCGAGGGCAAGGAATACGAGCAAAGCGCATTCGGCGATGGCCCGTTCGACGCGTTTATCAAAGCGGTGAAGAAAATCTACAAAGACAACCTGAAACGAGAAATGCCCCGCCTCACCAACTACACGGTGAGCATTCCACCCCACGGCAGCACCGACGCGCTGGTGATGACCAACATCACCTGGAACTACAATGGCCACATCATCAAAACGCGCGGCCTGGAGGTGGACCAGATAGAAGCCGCCTTCCAAGCCACCATCAAAATGCTGAACATCATCGAAGGCATGCGATAGCCCCCCTAAAAAAATTCCACCCCCCAAACCATCCAAGTGCTCCAAGCCTTCCAAGTGCTCCAAGTGCTCCGAGTGCTCCAAGTCTTCTATGCAGCACTCCGAGTGCTCTGAGTGCTCCGAGTGCTCCAAGTCTTCTATGCAGCACTCCGAGTGCTCTGAGTGCTCCGAGTGCTCCCTTTCCACCCATTTTCCGCCAGAAAAAGCAAAATTTAACCGATTTTTGAAATGGAATGAAAACTATTTCGTAAATTTGTGCAGCAACCATTAATTATGCTATCAAGACAATGACTGAAATGGATTTTATAGTGAGCGAAAATCTGAGCATCTCCCCTCTTTACGGACTGCTCAAACTCACTCCACAATCAGGCACGATGCCTGACACGCACCCCGGACAGTTTGTTCAGGTGGAAGTTCCTCATTCAAAAAACACTTTCCTCCGCCGCCCTATCTCCATCTGCTATGTGGATGAAGAGCGAAATCAGCTCTGGCTGCTCATACGCAAGGCTGGCGAGGGCACAGCATCGCTTTTGGCAACACGAGTGGGCGAAACGCTCAACCTTGTGATGCCACTTGGCAACGGCTTCAGCTGCTCGTTCGCTGGCGAAATGATGCTCATAGGTGGCGGCGTGGGCGTCGCTCCATTGCTCCAACTGGGCAAAGTGCTCTCTAAACTTGGCAAAAAGGTGAGATTTCTGCTTGGCGCACGCTCGGCAAGCGACTTGCTGCTGCTCGACGAGTTTAAGCGTTGGGGCGAGGTGTATATCTCCACCGAAGACGGTTCAGAGGGCGAAAAGGGATTCGTTATCCAACATTCCATCCTCAATTCTCCCATCGACCACATCGCTTGCTGCGGTCCTCAGCCCATGATGAAAGCCGTGGCCGCCATTGCCAAGAGCAAGGGCATCGACTGCGAGGTGTCGCTCGAAAATATGATGGCTTGCGGTTTGGGCGCTTGTTTGTGCTGCGTGGAAGACACCGCCGACAGCGGTCATGTGTGTGTATGTAAAGAAGGTCCTGTATTTAATATAAATCGATTGAAATGGTAGATTTAAGCGTTGAAATTGGAAAACTGAAGTTGAAAAACCCGATTATGACTGCATCGGGAACCTTTGGATATGGCGAAGAATTCGCCGATTTTATCGATTTGAACCGCCTTGGAGGCATCATTGTAAAGGGCACCACACTCCACCATCGCGAGGGCAACCCTTATCCTCGTATGGCAGAAACCCCAAGCGGTATGCTCAACGCCGTAGGGCTCCAGAACAAAGGCGTGGATTACTTCATCGAGCACATTTATCCCCGTATCAAAGACCTTGACACACGAGTGATAGTGAACGTGAGCGGTTCGTGCATCGACGATTATGTGGCTGTGTGCGAAAAACTCAGCCCTCTCGAAAAAGTGGCAGCCGTGGAAATCAACATCTCTTGCCCCAACGTGAAGCAGGGCGGTATGGGATTCGGCACCACATGCAGCGGTGCGGAGAGCGTGACAAGCGCCGTACGCAAAGCCTACGACGGCACAATGATTGTGAAACTCACGCCAAACGTGACCGACATCACCGAAATTGCACGCGCCGTGGAGGCAGCTGGCGCCGACGCAGTGTCGCTCACCAACACCTTCCTGGGCATGGCTATCGACGTGGAGAAGCGCAAACCAATGCTCTCCACCATCACAGGCGGCTTGTCGGGACCTTGCATTCGCCCTATTGCGGTGAGAATGGTTTGGCAGGTGGCTAACGCCGTGAAAGTGCCTGTTGTGGGACTTGGCGGCATTGCAAGTGGCCGCGATGCCATCGAATTCCTCCTTGCCGGTGCCACCGCCGTGCAGATAGGCACAGCCAACTTCGTTGATCCACAAGTGACCGTTAAGGCTATCGACTACATTGAAGATTATTTGAAACGCCACCAAATAGCGAGCGTGCGCGAATTAATCGGAGGAATGGAGGTGTAACTCATCCATTCACCTTTCGCGCCCTCAAAGGGGCTTAAAACGGCTTTACGGTCGTTTTTATCCACAACTCGCACATAAGAAATCAGAAAAGGCTCAAAAGCGACTTGCTTTTGGGCCTTTTCTTTGATTTCACCGCCCGAAACTGGGCATATATGATAGAATTTGATGGGAGTATTCCTGAGAATGGTGCTTAGCGGCTGCTACGGGGAATGAATTCCTCGAAGCTGTTGTCACTATAGAATACCATGATTGAAGTCACACGGCGCTCCACAGGTGCCACATTCACGCCTTTTTCCACTGCTGGTTTAGTAGTTTTTTTCGCCATAGTTTGCAAGGCTGCCGAGATGGCCGCCACAGGCGTGGGTGGCGGTGTGGTGGGCTGGTACGACGACTCATCATCACCGAATGAAATAGAGGTCATATAGGGTGTGCGAGATTCCTGACCAACTTCCGATGCCGTGGAATTTTCTAAATTCTCAGAGGGTTGAGCCACGGTGGGCGAGGGCATAGAGTTCGCATTTGGAACAAACATATCTCCGTCGCCAAACATAAGCCACATTATATTAAGAGCTGGATAGGCATTATGAATTTTAGTGATGAGTTCATCACTTACTTTTTTGTTGCGTCCATTGAGCAGCTGCGATAGAGTGGGACGGGGAATATCGCAAGTGTCGGCGAATGTGGAATTAGAAATTCCGTTATGACTTAAGAAAAATTTTAGGCGAGAAACTATGTCCATAATTGCAAACAGTAAAAATCTACTAAAAATTGAGTTTGCAAATGTATAAACAATTATTTAAAAACACAAATTTATCGACGTAAATCTAAATAATGAATTTGTAAATAGCAAATATCGTAAAACAAACAGCCAAACTATCCAATTCAACATTCAAAACACCCGATTCACATATCCAAAATCCATATCTCACAATTATATTATATTACAACTTTAATTTATATATATTATTAGACTGATACACACTATATTACTTTACATTAAATAATACTTTACAAGAAGTCACCCACCTTGGCACAAAAATCACCATAAATCATAACTTTATAATTTAGTATCTATTTAATTGGATTTTAGTGATTTACACTTATTGTAAATAATTGTTAACCCTTATTTTTAATGCGTTTGTAAACGATTTAATCGTTAATTCTCCAGCACACCATTCCGCTTTCAAAACGCAAACCGAAAAACAAACGAAAACAGTCTATTTCATTTTGCAAAACATGATGTAGTTTTATGAATTAATCGGTGGATTTTGTAATTTAAATTCACAAACACGCGGCGGTAATTTTACCATTTTCTGCGGTGTTTTCGCTCAACTCATTCTCCTGCCATTTTTTCAATCAAATCCATAATTCGTTCACAAAATCAAATTCTAATCAATTCTCAGAGGGTAATCCACGGCAAAAATTTATGGTGTAACCTTTTGATAAACAAATAGGTTACACCACATGATACAGTATGCAAACATGTAAACTGCTTGATGCTTCAGAAAAATGTAAAATAGGTGGCTTTTTACGGCGAATGTGCGCCACACAGCCCTGTAAGGACACTAAAACGGCTTTTTACTGCTTCAAATCACGCAAAAATCGGTGAATTTTGAATTTTCTGACGCAAAAATCGCATCATTTTTCTGATAATTCTTTTTTCAGGAATCGGGCAGTGATTGAATTTGGATTCTCTGCCACCTCCTCTGGAGTGCCAAAAGCCACGATTTGTCCGCCATTTCTACCACCCTCTGGTCCGAGGTCAATGATATAGTCGGCGCACTTAATCACATCTAAATTGTGATCGGTGGTAATTACCGTATTTCGTTTTTGGACCAATTTATCAAGCACCGATAAAAGTATCTTAATATCTTCAAAGTGCAGACCAGTGGTTGGCTCGTCGAGAATGTAGAGCGTTTTCCCTGTGTCTTTTTTCGAGAGTTCGGCGGCGAGTTTCACACGCTGACATTCTCCGCCCGAAAGTGTGCTCGACGGTTGGCCAAGTTTGATGTAGCCCAACCCTACTTCTTGCAGCACTTTTATCTTGTTGAGAATCGCAGGAATTGCATCGAAAAACTCTACGGCTTGATTTATCGTCATGTCAAGGACATCAGCAATCGATTTTCCCTTGAATTTTACCTCCAAAGTCTCTCTGTTATAGCGCTTTCCGCCACACACCTCACATGGAACGAGCACATCAGGCAAAAAATTCATTTCCACCGTTTTATAGCCATTTCCATTACAAACCTCACATCTGCCACCCTTTGCGTTAAATGAGAAGCGCCCTGGCTTGTAACCACGAATTTTCGACTCTGGCAGGTTCACAAACAAATTGCGAATGTCGGTAAACACGCCAGTGTAGGTGGCTGGATTGGAGCGTGGTGTGCGCCCCAATGGCGACTGGTCAACGGTCACCACCTTGTCGATATGCTCCAAGCCCTCGATGCTCTTGTAAGGGAGCGGTTCGGTGAGCGAGCGATACAGCTTTTGGCTGATGATGGGCTGAAGCGTGCCGTTGACCAGCGACGATTTACCGCTGCCCGATACGCCTGTCACGCAAATAAACGTGCCCAAAGGAAAGTCCACATCCACATTCTTGAGGTTGTGTCCATTGCAGCCACGAAGCCTTATCACGTCGCCATTGCCCGAACGGCGCACCTTCGGAATTTCTATCTTCTTCAATCCGCTCAAATAATCGGCGGTGAGCGTGCTTTCTTTGAGCATTTGCTTAGGAGTGCCCGCAAACACCACATTACCGCCTCTACGCCCCGCTTTCGGGCCTATATCCACAATATAATCGGCATTGAGCATCATGTCTTTGTCGTGCTCCACCACTATCACGGTGTTACCCTCGTCGCGCAGTTTTTTCAGCGATGCTATGAGGCGTTCGCTGTCGCGCTGATGCAGACCGATGCTCGGCTCGTCGAGAATGTAAAGCACATTCACCAGTTGCGAGCCTATTTGAGTGGCCAAACGGATGCGCTGGCTTTCACCACCTGATAGCGAAGCCGACGAGCGGTTGAGCGACACATAATCCAAGCCCACATCAAGCATAAAATTCAGTCGGCTAAGGATTTCCTTCACGATTTCATCGGCAATTTTCCACTTTTTCGGTTCCATGTGGTTGTGCAAATCGCCGAGCCAGTCGCGCAGTTCGCTGATGTCCATACTCGCAAGCTGCGCAATGTTTTTGCCGTTGATGAAGAAGTGCAAAGCCTCCTTGTTCAAGCGCGCGCCACCACATTCAGGGCATACGCAACGCGAATAGAACTGCCCTGCCCATTTCTGCGCCTTTGAGCCTGCCGATTCGTCTTGCTGAAGTTCGATATACTTCACCAGTCCGTCGTAGGTGAGGAAATAGTTGTTGGTGCTCAGCGTTTCGGTTTTGATGTTGAGCCGTTCGTCGGTGCCGTTCATGATGTCGTCGAGGGCTTCTTCAGGAAGCTCCGACAGCGGCGTATTGATGTCACAGCCATATTTTTCACAAATGGCGGCAATCTGCCAAAACACCAGCGAATTTTTATATTTTCCCAAAGGCAGCACTCCCCCTTCTTTGATGGAGAGCGACATGTCGGGCATGATTTTCTCGCGGTCAACGAGGTTCACATAGCCCAGTCCCTTGCACTTATGGCAAGCGCCCTGTGGCGAGTTAAACGAGAAATTATGTGGAGCCGGATCGAGGTACGAAAGCCCCGTTGATGGGTCCATCAGCGTCTTGCTGTAATAGGATATTTCATCGGTGGCGGCGTCGAGGATAAGCAGTTGGTCTTTGCCCTGCCTGAACGCCAGTTCCACCGTTTCTTTGAGGCGTTTTTCGTCCTTTCGCGCCACTTTCAAGCGGTCGATCACCAGTTCCACAGTGTGATTCTTGTAGCGGTCGAGCTTCATGCCGAATGTGATTTCGCGCAATTCGCCATCGATACGCACGTTGATATAGCCCTTCTTCCTATATTGCTCGAAAAGGTCTTTGTAGTGGCCTTTGCGATTCTTCACCAGTGGCGCCAGAATGTAAATTTTCTTGCCATCGTACTTGTCGAGAATCAGCGAAAGTATCTTTTCAACGGAGTATTTCACCATAGGCTCGCCAGAGGTGTAACTCACGGCATCGGCGGCACGCGCAAAAAGCAGTCGCAAATAGTCGTAAACCTCTGTAGAGGTGCCCACGGTGGAGCGAGGGTTTTTGTTGGTGGTTTTCTGCCCTATCGAAATCACTGGGCTAAGCCCCGTGATCTTGTCAACATCAGGGCGTTCGAGCACGCCGAGCATATTGCGCGCGTACGCAGAAAATGTTTCCAAATATCGGCGTTGTCCTTCGGCAAAAATAGTGTCGAACGCTAACGACGATTTTCCACTACCACTCAGCCCCGTAATCACGGTGAGCTTGTAGTGTGGAATATCCACATCTATGTTTTTCAGATTGTGGACACGTGCGCCAAGCACACTCACACATTCAGTTTCTTTCCCGTTGAAAATCATAATTTGCAAAGTTACAAAAAGAAGTCAGAAATCAGAAATTAGATGTTAGAATTTAGATGTTAGAGATTAGAAATTAGAAATTAGAGGTTAGAGCGAAGTGTTCCGAGTTCTCCGAATGCTCCGAGTGCTCCGAGTGCTCCGAGTGCCCCGAGTGCCCCGAGTGCCCCTCATATCCATCACCATCTCCCCTACCTAAAACAAAGCTGTGCCACCATCGATAGCGGCACAGCCTTGTTTTACGTTTATTTCAAATCGTTCTTTATTCCACTACGGTGGTGCCGCTCTTCAGGGCGTTTTTGCGGTAGCGGAGAATGTTGATGTCGCCGCTGAGTTTATACACTTTGTCGTCGGCACCTCGTGCTTGAATCACGTAGTAATACACGCCTGTGCTCACCAATTTGCCGCGATATTTGCCGTCCCAACCGTCATCGGGGTTGCTAAATTCAAATATCTTGTTGCCCCAAGTGTTGAAGATTGTGCAGTGAAATTCCACAATCGACTTGTGCTTCACTTTCCAAATGTCGCCCACGCCCTCTGTAGAACCTGGAGAGAACACATTTGGGCAAACCAGTTCGCTTTCGCCAATGTGCACGGTGTAGGTGGGACCGTATGCCTCGCAACCGCCTTGCAGGTTCGTGCCCACAAAGCGCCAATACGATGTGCCTGTGGTGTTGAAGGTTTGCTCCACTTCATCATCGTTGAAGCGCGCCTCTATGCTCTGAAAATCAGGGTCGAGTGCCTTTTGCCACTCTTTGTGGTCAACGGCGTCGGTGCAATATGCCTTAAATGTCACCGTGGCAGGTGCTGAACCGCCCAATTCCTCGCTTTCATCGGTGTTTTCGCCACCTTCGCTGCCTTCACTGCTGTCTTCGTCGTCGTTCTCATCGGTGCCGTCGTTGCGCTTTTGCTTGATGGCAGTGGTGCGAACATCCACGGCTGTGGTGGTGTAAGTGTCGCTCTCCATTTCCACTTCTTCGTTCCAAAATTTGAGGAAACGGTCGCCACTGATATGGAATGTGGTGTTGCACAGCGGAGCGGTAATCACCAACTGTGGTTTTACCGATGTGAGCACGTTGGTGGTATCCACCTGCATCCATTGAACGGCGGTTTCGTCCCATACGAGCGTACGGAAATTCAACTTAATTTCACGGCTCAGCACCCTTCTCACACCAGTAATGGTGAAGTACGATATTTCGTCGGCGGAGCCATCGATATTCAGCGTGGCGGTACCACAATCCTCTGGCGCAAGGGCAGAAATGCTGTTGAAGCGCAAGTAGTGGTCGGCATAGTTCACCACCCAAACGTAGGTGCGATTAGTGCCTTCCTCAATGATATAGCCCTGCCCAGCAATCACTTGCGCAAGCGTAGTGGTGCGCCCATCGGTAGTGATACCCGAAATTTCCTCGGCATATCCCCCACCTTGGCTACCAAAACTATACCACACCACAGGCGTATCGCTCATTGCCCGATACTGCATACCCACGCCCTGCGTGTTGTAGAGCACATAAATATGGTTCAAACCCGTATTTTTCTCCGGAATCAAGTCGTAAACCTCGTGCGAGCCGCCCACAAACGACACCTGTGCCCACCCCGATACCGAAGCCAGCACAACCACTATGATGAGTAAAAAAATCTTCTTCATAACATACAAAGATAACCATTATCCATAATAATAACGAAACATCCGCCCCAAAATTGCCCATACGCAATTTTTCAAAGCGGATTCAAAATGTTTTAACCCAAATCTGCGGGGGTTATCATTTCAACCTCAAAACAGACTTTGGCTTCAGCCCATATTTCGCCAGTAATTTCGCTTCTCGCGAATGAGGCAATATGGCACTTTTCCCTGATTGCACCCAATAATAAGCCGGTGCGCTTTTGGGTAATGTATCTATTTTTGGAGCTTTTGCTTTTAGCCACAATTTCAGCCAATTGAGTTTTGCTATCATTTTTGGAACTTCACCCGTAAAGGCAGGATGAATCTCCACAAAATAAACCTTTTGACCATACCCAATGGCATAATCCCAACGATTCTCGTTCGGATAAAGTTGAGCCACAGCATCATCAATATTTAAACTGCCGTCCAAACGGCTACCGTCAGAAGCCACCACCTTGCCAACCTCTGCCCTTCTCAGTGCGCGAAGCCCAGGCTCGTATGCAGCCGACACCTCTGCCGTTTGCTCTACTGCCAATTGAAAATCAGTCTTCGCCATACTCTGCCATATACTTCGACACCACCTCCGATGCCTTTGAAGCAAACTGCGACAAACCTCCCCATTCTGCTTCGCCCATGTTTTCGCTTGCCACATCAAGAGCGCTAATATCATCGGTGACTACGCCCTCTTTTGTGTGGGAGAAGTAGAATGTTCGCACATCTTTGCTAACAGCACCTTTCACGGTTTCGCCCACATTGCTATCTAAACTGGCATCAAACAGTTCACATAGTGCCTGTTCTCTCACCTCCTGCGGAAATTGTTGCAGCATTTTAAACGTCCAAGCAAATTCCAGCAGCACAGGCGAATGTGTCGATACAATCACCTTGTAGCCCATCTTAATCAGTTCAAGAATCTGTATGATTACCGATTGAATGGCTCTTGGATGCAATCCCATTTCGGGTTCTTCCACCACCACATACTCGTATTGATTGCCGTTGATGCTTTTCGCCATAGGTTCTGCAAGACAGTAAAACGCCATTAGCAAAGGCATAAACTCCTTTTGCCCCGCACTCCATGTCATAAAGGGCAAACTTGTATCCCCTACCTTCATTCGCATCTTCTTCTGTCCTACCTGTTCGTCAATTACCACTTCTCCACCATGGAAAATCGTATCATTAAACGACTGCTTCATGCCGTCGTTCAGCCTTTGATTCAAAGGAAATATCACGTTTTCACTCCCCATGCCGTGTTGGAAAAACAATCTGAGCGTTTCGCTGAAATTGCGCAAAACGTATGGCGAAGATATATCAAATTCCATGAAATTTTTAGGACGGCCATCCGAAATCGACAATATGCGCTGGGCTGGAATATAGAAAAGTTTCTCCTTGGCATCGGCATTCTCAGCATTCAGCAGAGAGCACTTCTCAAACGCCTCACCATCAATCTTCACCATGGTGCAGCTTTTCCACATTGAAGAAAGCCTATCGCCAAAATAATAGTTCAGAACCTTGTCGGAATCGCCATCAATCACATAATTGTATTTCAGAAGATTCTGAACGATATAATCTTTGTCCACAATAAGCTTCGCCAGCTGTAGGAAAAGCGTTTTTCCACTGGCTTGCGGGCCTAAGAGAATTGTCAAATCCCCAAGCTCCACATCAAGATTCTTAATTGGACCAAAATTAGATATTTGAAACTTATTCATTGTCGTCGCTCTTTTATAAGCCGCCGCCCATCATCTGTGGCGCACAACTCTTCTGCAAAGATAACCATTATCAACAATAATAACGAAAAATCCGCCCCAAAATTGCCCATACGCAATTTTTCAAAGTCCACACGAGTCCACACAAGATGAATTATTGCGCTATAACAAGTTTGGTTTGTTGGGGAGATTGGGGACTATATAGAATAATGTATGGGGGTTGGTGAAATAAAAATGGCGGTTTTGCTTTGTAGTGCGAGTGGATTGCTTTAACTTTGTAGAAGAATTTAGATTTAAACAGTAATCCATCTTAATTTTTTATGATTACATTCTTTAAAAAAGGAGCAAACACCATCTATGCGGTAGGTGCTGACCATGCTCTTTCACCAAAGGAACTTGAGAAGTTAGAATGGCTGCTCGGCGGCATTCAAGTGCAGGACGACACTTTACGAGGCACGTTTATCGGCCCACGAAAGGAGATGATTACGCCCTGGTGTACGAACGCGGTCGAAATCACCCAAAACATGGCGATGACCGGCATCGAGCGCATCGAAGAGTTCACAACCACAAAAGAAAAGGATCCCAAGTACGACAAAATGCTTCAACGTGTGTACCACACATTAGACAGCGACACCTTCACTATCACTCGTACGCCGGATCCTATCGTTTATATCGACGATATTGAAGCCTACAATAAGTCGGAAGGTTTGGCTCTCAGCCCCGAAGAGGTGGATTACCTGAAGGGACTTGGCAAGCGCCTCGGCCGCCCTCTCACCGACAGCGAAGTGTTTGGTTTCTCTCAGGTGAACAGCGAGCACTGCCGTCACAAAATTTTCGGTGGCACTTTCATCATCGACGGCGAGGAAATGCCTACAAGCCTTTTCAACCTCATTAAAAAGACCACAAAGGAATATCCCAACAAGGTGATTTCTGCCTATAAAGATAATGTGGCGTTTATCGACGGCCCAAAGATTGAGCAATTCGCTCCAGTGAATCCCGACCAACCCGACTTCTTCGAAGTGAAGGAAATCGACTCGGTGATTTCGCTCAAGGCCGAAACCCACAACTTCCCTACCACCGTAGAACCTTTCAACGGTGCCGCTACTGGTTCGGGCGGTGAAATCCGCGACCGTCTGGGTGGTGGACGCGCAAGTTTGCCATTGGCTGGCACGGCTGTGTATATGACCAGCTACCCTCGCACTGAAGCTGAGCGTGCTTGGGAACGCTGCACCATGCCTCCACGCCCATGGCTCTACCAAACTCCTGAAGAAATTCTCATCAAGGCTTCAAACGGCGCAAGCGACTTCGGCAACAAATTTGGCCAGCCTCTTATCTGCGGCTCTCTCCTCACATTTGAGCACGAGGAAGCAAAACGCCAATTGGCATACGACAAGGTGATTATGCTTGCTGGTGGTGTGGGCTTCGCCAATAAGCGCGACGCAATCAAGGGCACTCCAAAGGCTGGCGAGAAAGTGGTGCTGATGGGTGGCGACAACTACCGCATCGGTATGGGCGGTGGTGCCGTTTCGAGCGTGAACACCGGCCAATACGCCAACGCCATCGAGCTCAACGCTGTGCAACGCGCCAACCCTGAAATGCAGAAGCGTGTTGCCAACGTGATTCGTGCCTTGGCTGAAGACGACACCAACCCTATCGTGTCAATCCACGACCACGGTGCTGGCGGTCATCTCAACGCCCTCTCTGAACTGGTGGAAGAAACTGGCGGACACATCGATATGGCTGCTCTGCCTGTGGGCGACCCTACCCTTTCATCAAAGGAAATCATCGGCAACGAAAGCCAGGAACGCATGGGCTTTGTGGCAGAGGAAAAGGATTTGGCTCGCATCAAGAAGATTGCCGAACGCGAGCGCGCTCCATTCTATGTGGTGGGCGAAACCACTGGCGACGACCGCTTCGTGTTTGAGCAAGCCGACGGCGTGAAGCCTATCGACTTGGGCATGAAGGATATGTTTGGCAGTTCTCCAAAGACTGTAATGACCGACAGCACTAAGCACCACAAATACAAAGCAGTGAAAACTGACGCTGCAAAACTCAACGAATATATCGAAACCGTGCTTCAAATCGAAGGCGTGGCATGTAAGGACTGGTTGACCAACAAGGTGGACCGCTCTGTGACTGGTAAGATTGCACGCCAGCAATGCCAAGGCGAAATTCAGTTGCCTTTGAGCGACTGCGGTGTGGTGGCTCTCGACTACACTGGCAACAGCGGTATCGCCACCTCTATCGGCCATGCGCCTCAAGCCGGTCTTATCGACCCTGCCGCTGGATCTGTGCTCTCTATTACCGAGGCATTGACCAACATTGTGGGCGCAAACCTCAATGGCGGTTTGAAGGCAGTTTCGCTGAGCGCCAACTGGATGTGGCCATGCCGCAACGAGGGTGAAGACGCTGGTCTCTACCGTGCTGTGAAGGCTTGTAGCGATTTCGCTTGCTCCCTCGGCATCAACATTCCAACCGGCAAAGACAGCCTTTCTATGACCCAGAAATACGGCAACAAGAAGGTGATTGCCCCAGGCACCGTGATTATCTCTGCTGGCGGCGAGGTGTGCGACGTGAAGAAAACCGTAAGCCCTGTGCTCCAACAAAAGAAGAGCCGTCTCTACTATATTGATTTCTCTGGCTGCGACATGCAACTCGGTGGCTCTGCCCTTGCACAATCTATGGGATTGCTTGGCGACAAGGCTCCTGGCGTGAAGAGTGCCGATTACTTTGCCAACGCATTCAATGCTGTACAGGCTTTGGTGGAAAACAAGCAACTCTTGGCAGCACACGACATCTGCGCTGGCGGTTTGCTCACCACTGTGCTTGAAATGACTTTCGCCAACACCAAGGGCGGTGTGAACCTCGACCTCGACGGTATGGCTGAACAAGACATCGTGAAGGTGCTTTTTGCCGAAAATCCTGCTCTTGTGATTCAGGTGGCAAACAACCAATGCGGCAAGGTGGAACGCGAACTCGCAGAGCGTGGCGTGAAGTTTATCTACATCGGTGAGCCTTCTGAAGAGCGCACCGTGACCGTGACACAGAACGGCGACGAATACATGTTCTTCATCGACTATCTGCGCGACCTTTGGTTCAAGACCTCATATCTGCTCGACTGCAAGCAAAGCGGCAACAAATTGGCAAAGGCTCGCTTCGAAAACTATAAGAAGCAACCTCTGCGCTGGCGTATGCCTGCTGGCTTCACTGGCAAGGCGGCTGACTTGGGCATCAACGGCTTCAAGCACGGCAAAACTGGCATCAAGGCGGCTATTATCCGTGAAAAGGGTGTGAATGGCGACCGTGAAATGGCTTATTCACTCTACCTTGCAGGCTTCGATGTGAAAGACGTGCACATGACCGACTTGATGAGCGGTCGCGAAACACTTGAAGATGTGAATATGATTGTGTTCTGCGGCGGATTCTCCAACAGCGACGTGCTCGGCTCTGCAAAGGGATGGGCAAGCGGCTTCGTGTGGAACGAAAAGGCTAAAAAGGCACTCGAAAACTTCTACAAGCGCACCGACACTTTGAGCCTCGGTATCTGCAACGGTTGCCAAGTGATGATTGAACTCAACCTGCTCAACCCTGAATACAGCAGCCAGCCTCACATGGACCACAACGATAGCCACAAGTTTCCAACTTCATCGGCCTGTCGATTCCAGAAAACAATTCTGTGATGTTCGGCAACCTCGCCGGTTCTAAACTCGGCATTTGGGTGGCTCACGGTGAAGGTAAGTTCAACCTGCCAGAAGGTGCCGACAACTACAACGTGGTGGCACAATACAACTACCGCTCATATCCAGCCAACCCTAACGGCTCGCCACGCGGCATCGCTGGTATCGCCTCTA